>TARA_R100001440_G_scaffold47446_5_pt1 | contig 76394 bp, 59 predicted proteins | sample TARA_R100001440 | Tara Oceans TARA_R100001440 (sample SAMEA2622112) | marine metagenome | biome: marine biome (ENVO:00000447); feature: surface water layer (ENVO:00002042); material: "saline water (ENVO:00002010), including plankton (ENVO:xxxxxxxx)" | depth 5 m
TCATCACTCGGCGTGGCGCTCATTGAGGCATAAGGCGATGCTGCGGCATCTGAGCGGGGAAAAGTGGCAACATAAGGCTGCGGCACATAGCTCAGACGAGCGCCATTTTCAGCTTCTCCCCGGAACCGCAAAGCCACACTGTAGTCACCCTGTCCGGAATCCGGCGTAACGGTGCCGTACCAGCCACCTCGTTCGGCATTGTATTCCAGTGATTCGAACGGCACCTCCGCACCATCAACTTCACTTTTCAGGCTACGCAGCCCTACTTCGGCATTTTCGATGTTCAGTTCCGGGTGCTCCGGGCGCACCAGGATGTCATAGCTTGAGCTATCGCCCTTGCCCTGGCCCTTGATCTCAATACTGACCGGAGGGCGAAGCGCAATGCGGGTAGAGTATTGACGCGAGAAGGTTTTACCGTCGGCGACCAGACTCAGTTCGTAAGTGCCCGGTTGCTTGAGCTTTTTGATGGTATCCCGATAAACGCCGTCATTCGGTGGTGTTTCCTGAGACAGTGGCTTGGATCCTGAGCGACCATCTTCCGTGGCAAGCGTAAGCGATACATCAATGACATTCAGGAATTCAGGATCGGTGATAACCTCTGTTTTTTCGTAAAATGCCGCTTCCACATGCACTGATTGTCCGGTGTAGAAAAATGCCGGCAAGGGGGCAACTGCCATTCTGAGATCACTAACCACGGTTACGCGGCTCTGTTCACCCAGGTCTCCATCGATCTTCCAGTCACCCGATTTCGGTTTGGTTACCGTGACCAGGTCATAGGGGGCTTCATGAACCCACTTCACATTGTCAGGCTTCGATTCAACTTCCAGGACGTCGCCGTCAGGATCGATCAAGCTCAGACTGGCTCCCGGTTCGCTGTGAAAAATCAGCGCAGTGAACTCATCAATGCCTTTATCAACGCGGAAGCCGTTGTCACGAATCGGTAACTCAGGCTGCGGAACCGCTTTGTTCAGCGCCGCCGCAAAAGCCTGATTCAACTCATCCGCCGTTGTCGCCACCGAAAAGCTACCACCGGTTTCGACCGCCATTCGCTCCAGCAGCGCGCTATCAGCCTGATTTGAAAGCGCAATGGTATGGATGGTGCCGCCCCGGCTTTCAATGCGCTTTTGCACCACATCATTGAGGATACGTTTGCGCTCTTTGTCATTCGCGGCACGGTCAGCGGAGACATCAACCACACCATCAGTGAGCACAATAAAGTGGGTGTTATCGAACCGACGATCGCCGAGGAAATCATCACTCGCTGTTTCCAGCGCTTTGCCGATATTGGTACGCAATGCCACAGAGTTGATCTTGTCCGACTGGCTAATTGCCCGTTCGCGCCACTTGTCGTCCACCGTTTCGATGCCGACAAGCATGTTGACGTACTGACCGAAGGTCCAGACACCACTCCGCGAGCCTGCTGGCAACAATCGGGCAAGCATCCGCACAGCAGGCTGACGGAGGTTCGTCGGGTCGCTGTCTTTCATGCTGCCGGAAATATCAACAACGATCCGGACGTCCTGGGATTGGGGTAATTCGGGAGCCTGACTCTCTGATTCAGGCGCTGCGACAGCGGGCGCGGACTGCAAAAGGAGCGAGAATAACAGGACAGCGGACAACAGGATGTAGGAAGAAATAATACGGGGGCTTTGGACAGTTATCATAAGTCTCTTCTTGTTGGGGAGCCGCTAAACGCGCTTTTTGACAGCTCCTTGAGCGCACGACTCCACTTTATCGCACGCGTGACCGGAAATCACTTGCGCCCGAAATGGCGGGCGCACAGCCCGTTACATCGGGCCCGGATTTTGGTTTCAGTCTTTTTTCCGGCGCCAGATTCCGACCCGGACAAGATCAAGAACCCACACGATGCCCACCACAGCACCTGCCAGCGCCATATTGGTAAACGCGCGAGTGGCCTCCCCGGCCTCGCCCAGTATCGACTCGTACCCACCATGCAGCCAGGCCGGAATCCACCAGTCGACGGCCTCCGGAGAGGCGACCGGCGTCAGTAATACCACGACCAACACCGCCTGGATCAGAGTGCGCAGGCCATAGATGGGCAGCGGCCTGATCGCGCGGGTGATCAGGATAAAAAAGACAATAAATGCGACCACATAAATCGTCCAGAAGATGCCATAGGCCATCTGAGCATCTGCATTCATGCGTGATTCCTGTTTCGATAGTCTGTTTCGGGCTCAAAGAACCCAGTGGATAATATGGTCTTCCCAATCCTGCTCATCGACCTGGCTATTGGGCACCGTGCGGTCACTGACCGATACCTGAGCATCGTGAACCGTTTGCGGATCACCCGATATGAGCGGATGCCAGTCCGGCAAAGGATGTCCCTCGGACAACAACCGGTAAGCACAGGTCCGGGGCAACCAGCCAAAGTCCTGAACGTTATGCGGTGTTAGCACGATACAATTGGGTTCCCGCTGTTTACGTTCCGGATAAACCGTACATTGGCAGCTTCCGCTGTCCATAAACTGGCAGGCAAGGTCGGTGTAGTAAACATCGCCGGTATCTTCATCTTCCAGCTTGGTCAGGCAGCACTTGCCACAGCCGTCACAGAGAGATTCCCATTCAGCAGTCGACATCTCATCGAAACGCTTACGCTGCCAGAAAGGAATCGCCGCAATCATGACGCGTTCGACTTCAGCTTCTGCTTGAACTCGATGATATAGCTGTCCTGTTCTTTCGGCATTTGCAGAAAAAAACCTTGCTCAGCGATAGATTCCAGCACCTGCTTGCCGGTTTGACGGGCCAGTTTTTTCTCGGGCGTCAGCAACAGGTCCATGCTGTGGTGCGGCTTGCCGAATATGTCCCGCAAGACTTCGGGTAGCTCTGACCAGTCCTGGCCACGACGCACATAGACGTAGGTATCCGTTTTTTTGCTACTTCTGAAAACTGAGACAAACTCTCGGGTAATCATGCCTTCAATACCATTGAAATATCGTTAACAAACGGCTGAATCAGTGCGCCACGCCATCCTTCAAGGAAGAAGCGCGACGCGTCTGTGTTTTCGCCCCAGGCTTTCAGGCAGGCTTCAACGCGCTTGCGGGGCGCCAGCAATTCAACTGGCACATCATTGTCTTCGGCCGCTTTTCGGAACAATCCTTTGACCTGTTTGAACAGAGCCTGCTCATCACGGGTCAGCGGTGGCTCGATTTTATCAGGCTTTACGTCAGACGACCGTCCCGACTCAACCAGCTCAAGCAACGTATCACCGTAACGGCGGACGACCACCGACGGCATTTCATCAATAGCGCCCAGGGCCCCTTTGTTTTGCGGCATGCGATCGGCGATCCCGATCAACACGTTATCGGCCAGAATCCGGCCCCGAGGCCGGTCACGGCCTCTGCATTCGTTCTCGCGCCACAATGACAGGTGATAAAGCACAGACTGCTGCTCCTCAGAGAGCTGCCAGCCGCCCCGCAACCGGTGGAAATACATTGAGGGATCCGACTGCTTGCCCAACTCTTCAGCAAAACGCGCCGTTTCCTCGCGCCACGCGTCTTCGAATCCTCGCTCTTTGAGCGCCGCAAGCAGGTGTTCATAGGCCGGTTGAAGATAGCGAATATCATCCAGGGCATACTGACACTGCTTGTCTGAGAGCGGCCGTGAAATCCAGTCGGACCGGGTCGCAGACTTATCGAGCGTTTCGTTGAATAACGTTTCTACCAGGCGGGCGTAGCCGAGCGAAAACCCGAGCCCCGCAAGCGAGGCGGCGATCTGCAGATCAAGCATATGCCGGGGCTCAATTCCAAGCCAGTGCCTGAAAAGCTCCAGATCTTCGCTCATGGCATACAGTAATTTGGGCCGTTCGGGATCTGCCATCGCGCTCCGGAACCCTTCAGATGCTTCGGCAACAGATGGTTCAACAAGACGAAGATCATCTCCCTGCCCGAGCTGAACCAACCCGGGAATAGGGAAAAACGTGCTGACCCGTTCGAATTCAGTGTCGAGTGCCAGCGGGCTGCTTCTCCCGGCTGACAACCAATCGTTCAGTTCTGCAGGGGATTCCAGCCAACGTGGACTGGCCGAACCGGCCTTGCTAGTCATGCGCACTATCCGTTAGGGAGATGGCGTTGCGTTTCAGTAATGACGCAACCTGATATTAATCTATGAGCGGCTTGCGACCGCGGAATGCGTGGCTCAGGGTAAAGCCGTCGACATAGCCCAGTTCGCCGCCGACCGGGATGCCATGAGCCAGACGCGTAATCAGCACGTCACGCCCATCCAGTCGATCCGCGATATAGTGTGCCGTCGCCTCGCCCTCAACGGTCGGGTTAGTGGCCAGAATCAGCTCAGATACATTTTCCTGCGTCACTCGACGAAGCAGTTGCTCGATACCGATTTCCTGCGGGCCAATACCATCAATGGGAGACAAATGCCCCATCAGCACAAAATAACGACCCTCGTAATAACCTGCCTGTTCGATTGCCAAAAGGTCTGAGGGGCTTTCAACAACGCACAGGATACCGTTCTGACGGTGGTCATCCTCGCAAATATTACAGGTTTCGGTATCTGCAAAGTTCTGACATGAGGTACAGCGCCTTACACCGCTCATCGCTTCTTGCAGCGCAGAAGCGAGTCGATCACCACCGCTACGGCCCCGCTCAAGCAGATGAAATGCCATGCGCTGAGCCGTCTTCTGACCCACTCCAGGCAGGCAGCGCAACGACTCAACCAACTCGTCAACCAATGGGCTAAATGCCATTTAAAAATCTCTGAATTACATAATATTCAATAATTTAGAACGGCATCTTAAAGCCAGGAGGGATGCCTAACCCTGAAGCCATGCCGGACATGCGGTCTTTCTGGGCTTCTTCAATGCGGCGCACCGCATCATTCACGGCAGCGGCCAGCAAATCTTCCAGCACGTCCTTTTCTTCGGTCATCAGGGAAGGATCAATATCCACTTTGCGCACATCATGGCGACCGGTCATCACAACCTTCACCAGCCCCGCGCCGGATTCACCTGTAACCTCCGCTTTTTCAGCTTCGGATTGCGCTTTCTTGAACTCTTCCTGCATCTTCTGGGCCTGTTTCATCAGGTCGCCCATGCCATTCATCATCACGATCACCTCAATAAGGGGTTTACGTCAGACGGAAGCCGTCATCACGGATCCGCTGTCACCTGTCTTTAAAGATTAGGTGAAAATCCTAAATTTCAACCCGGAGCTGTGAGTCTTAGCCCACAGGCTCAATGCTGCCATCCACAATCTGACCATCAAACTCACTGACGATACGCTGTACATACGGATCGTCTGCGATAGCAGATTCGGCCGCCTTCTGACGCGCAATGCGGGCTCGCTCTGCGAAGGCTGCAGGAGTTGCCTCTCCCGGTGCCCCCTCAATGATGACCAGTTTCAGTGTTTCGCCAAAATATTCATTCAGTACGTCGCTAATGCGGGAGCGGTGGCGATCATTCAGCAAGCGCGCATGGCCTGAGTCCAGCGTGATGGAGATCGTATCGCCTTCTTTGCTGAACGCACCCTGACCAGCGAGATTACCCGCCATGCCGGTGAGCCCCAATACCCTGAAATCCCGTTGCCACTCAAAATCAGCCGGCGCGACAGCGGCGTCGGTCGCGGTAACAGCGGCGGGCTCAGTTGAGCCAACTGCGACCGTTTTGTCGCCGGCACCGGATTCAGTTACGGCGTCACGGCTAACCTCTTCAACGACTTCGGTTTCCACAACGGGCGGTTCAGGCAAGTCATCCGGGTCACCCTGTTCACCAATCGGAGTATCCGACGCCTGTCGGTTGGCGTTAACGTCCTCAGCTTCTTCTGTGACAACAGGTACTGGCTGCTCATCGTCCGCTGAGGTGTCGTCCACTTGAATATCGTCGTAGGCGCTCAGCGGAACTTCATCATACTGTCGGGGCTGTTGATCCTGCTGCGGATCATCCAGGCCAGGTGCCGGCTCGTTGCCCTGCACTTCAGAAACTGCAGGTTGAGGTTCGGCCGCTGGCGATTCTGGCTCACTAATAATTTCCGGTTCAACTGAAACTGGCGCCGGTGACAGCTCGGCAGCAGGCTGTTGCGAAAGTTCAGCAGCGACGGGTTGTTTTTCGGCAACCGGTTCCACAACGGGTTCAATCGGTTTTGGCTGGACGTCGGGAGACGCGGTTGCAGGGTCGGGTTCGTCTTTCGCCTGCTGCACCGGTGTTGATGACGCGCCGGACTGCCCTGCTGAGGGCGGCTCTCGCCGATCGCTACCGGGGCGAAATGCCAGCATGCGCAGCATGGCCATTTCAAAACCCATCCGGGCGTCCGGAGTGATCGCCAGATCCTTTCGCCCGATCAGTGCCGCCTGATAAAACAACTGCGCATCTTCGGCGCAAAGTCGCTTTGCGAGCTCCTTGACCTGGTCCGCATCGCCGAGCGCATTGTCGGCGCTTCCCGGCACAACCTGCTCCAGGGTAATGCGGTGAAACAACGACAGAAGATCGGACAGGATCATGCTGTAGTCAGGGGAAAAATCGGCGATCCGGGCGATCTCAGTCAGCATTGCCGGACCATCACCTTTTACCAACGCTTCAACGATCTGCTGAATGTCTCGTTGATCAATTGTTCCCAGCATCGCACTGACATCACTGGCCGCCAGCTTCTGGTTACCGAAGGCGATCGCTTGATCCGTCAGGCTAAGCGCATCACGCATACTGCCATCGGCAGCGCGCGCCAGCAGCCAAAGTGCCGGGTCTTCAAAGGGGATTGTTTCTTCCGTCAGGACATAGTTCAGGTGACCCACAATGTGCTCTGGCGTCATCCGCTTCAGGTTGAACTGGAGGCAGCGCGAGAGAATGGTCACCGGAAGTTTCTGGGGATCGGTGGTGGCAAACAGGAATTTAACGTGTTCAGGCGGTTCTTCCAGTGTTTTCAACAAGGCGTTGAAACTGGAATTGGACAGCATGTGGACTTCGTCGATCAGGTATATCTTGAATCGCCCACGGGTCGGCGCGTACTGAACGTTGTCCAGCAGCTCCCGCATATCCTCTACCTTGGTACGGGATGCCGCATCGATCTCAATCAGATCAACAAAACGCCCACCCAGAATTTCCTGACAGCTATTACATTCACCACATGGCGTCGACGTAATGCCGGTTTCGCAGTTGAGGCAGCGTGCCAGCAACCGGCCGATGGTGGTTTTGCCAACCCCACGTGTGCCGGTAAAAAGATAGGCGTGATGCAGCCGCTGATGGTCGAGTGCGTGAACCAGAGCCTTGAGCACATGCTCCTGGCCGACCATATCCTGAAATGTTTTTGGCCGCCATTTCCGGGCCAGTACCTGATAACTCATCGAATGCGTCGCGTCCCGTTGTTGCTGGCCTTTGGAACCTCTGAAGAAGTCTATCGGCGATATGGCAACCTTAACATGAGCCCGGAATGATAAGAAGAAAAGCAGCAACGATACACCGGCTTTTGAAGCATTGGTGAGCGCCACATAGCAGTCGGAAAATGATCGGGGTAGAGGTTTTCGAGGGGCAGAAATGGGGGTGGCCCTACCAGCGACACTCCGGCACACGAATCCACCGCTGTGGCTGCTCCCTTCCGGGCCTGACCAGGTTCACGGTTTATCATTGCGGAGGCACCAGCAGAGCCACCATAACGATCCGGGATTACCCGGATGCGGCGCGCATGTTAACAGGCAGTACCGCCTGCTTCAACGGCTTTTTAAATCGATCTCACACGCCATGCCCTGAAACACCCTGTCTGAACAACCGGGTCAGACGGCTATTCCCTGAATCGGATCGCACCGGAACCAACAGGCGATGCTGTAACGGGTCCGCTGCGCTCGCAATACTTCGTGGGGCACCTCTTCACTCAGAAAGAAAACCATGCGCCCGGCTTCAGGCAAAACAGTCGCGCAAATCTCGTTCTCGCTTTCCCGATTGAAGATCTGCAACTGGCCGCCATCAGTGGGAAGCCAATCTTCATTGAGATAGAGCACCGCGCTGACAATACGGGAAGAGCGACCCCGAAAGCTGTCCAGATGCCGCCGATAAAAGTCCCCTGGCTCGTAAGTCGCATAATGCGCCTCATAACGGCGCAGGCCAAGGAACAACTTGCGATTCAGGCCCTCTTTCAGGGAATCGAGAAAGCTGAACAAACTCGACTGCGCTGCACTCAAACCATTCAGCCATGCAATCTGGTCACGCCGGATCGATCGGTCCTGAGTGTGTGCGGCACCTCGTCCGATACCGGCAACCTCAAGCGCGTTGGTTCGGTGCAGCGCCAAGATTTCCGTCCGCAAATCCCGCAACAGGCTTGCAGGCACCAGGCTCTCAACCGTCGAGGACAGCCAGCCCAACTCCGCCAGGTTAACCGCCAGCGTTTCCAGCCACGATTCCAGTGCGGTTTCTGCAGACAGTTCAACTGGCAGCGCCGGGGCCGCAGCCGATGCAATAGGCGGAATCGGAAACATAAAAAAGTGCCCTGAGTGATGTGGCGGAATTCTACGCCAGATTGCGCTCGATACCGCCATTAAATCATCACTCCAGTTGCATCAGTTAATACCCTTACGGGCGCGCGACCTCCGTTAGCTTGCCCTTAGAGCCTTCCGCAAGATCGGCAATGGCATCACCGTCAAACGCATCCACCCGTATAACGTCATAGAGCGCCGCAAGCGCCTCAATTAGCAGGTCGCGCTCTTCTGATTTAATCGCGCCTTGCTTGATAGCCCAATCGACAAGCTCTTCACGCTGGTGGGCCATCAGCATGCTGGCATCATGCAGCTCATCACTGTCTGAATTGCGGATGGCATCATGCAAACGGTCGCGCAGTTCACGGGTTTCGTTGGCAATACGGTAGGCATGCAGAACGCGACCGACCGGGTCGTTGCTGGCCTTGGCAAGATAGACGCCCTGCACTATCCGCTGCCGCACTGGCGTATCCTTGACGATACTCTGGGCCACTTCTGCTCCCAAAGCGTCACCCGGGCCTTTGAGCCTTGCGCCAGTCGGGAAAACCAGCAGTTTCAGAGGTATCCGGAGCGAACGCACCGGATATTCTTCAATCAGCTTTTTCAGACTTGCCTGAAGATCGGCAAGCGATTGCTGAAGCGCCCATTCCACCACCGGGCGGTGAGCTTCAGGGTAGCCATCCTCGTGCCATTGCTTGATAACAGCTGAGGCGTAATACAATGCCACCAGGGCGTCGGCCATTCTGCCGGACAGGCGCTGCCGTGCTTTGAGCCCGCCGCCTATGGTGAGCAACGTCACGTCGGTGAGTACTGAAAATGCAGATGACAGTCTCGCCAATTGACGGTAGTAAGTCTGGAGCTGCCCCTGCGCGGGCACAGGCTCCAACCAACCCTGGCTGACACCCAGCACAAAGGACCGCATAGCATTGCGGGTAGTGTGGGCAATATGCCTATAGAACACCTTGTCGAAAGCTTTCACGCCTTCATTCTGGTCATCCATTCCCGCTGCATCGATTTCATCCACAATAAACGGATGACACCGAATCGCCCCCTGCCCGAATATCATCAGGCTGCGCGTCAGGATGTTGGCACCTTCAACCGTTATCCCGATGGGTACCGCATCGTAAGCACGGGCCATGAAGTTACGCGGGCCTGTTATAACACCTCGCCCGGCTACAACGTCCATGGAATGGTTGATCACTTCCCGCATCAAATCTGTATTACGGAATTTGAGTACCGCAGATGGCACAGACGGGCGAACGCCCCGATCCAGCATACCCGCGGTTAGCAGACGGGCCGCATCCATCATGTAGGTATACCCGGCAATGGGTTCCAGCGCCTCCTGAACCCCCTCGAACTGGCTGATGGACCGACCAAACTGCTCACGCACACAGGCATAGGCACCGGTTGTCAGCGATGCCAGCTTGCCGGCACCGGTACCTAGTGCCGGAAGCGAGATGCAGCGGCCGATGGACAGACATTCCAGCAGCATCGTCCAGCCCTTGCCCACCATCTCCGGGCCACCAATAACCTGATCCAGCGGAATGAATACATCCTTGCCCCATGTAGGACCATTCATGAACACTGTATTCATGGGCAGGTGCCGAGCGCCGTGATGCACGCCTTCTGTGTCATGAGGCACCATCACGCAGGTCACGCCGCGATCTCGCCCCTCACCCAGCAGGTTGTCGGGATCGAAGACTTTGATCGCCAGACCCAGCAGCGTGGCAACCGGCGCCAGCGTGATATAGCGTTTGTTCCAGGTCACTTTAAGACCGAGCACTTCCTCGCCATTCCATTGGCCACGGCACACCACGCCTTTGTCGGGGATCGCGCCGGCATCGGAGCCCGCCACAGGGGACGTCAGCCCGAAACAGGGAATCTCTTCACCAGAGGCCAGGCGCGGAAGGTAATGCTGTTTCTGCTCATCGGTGCCGTAGTGTGCCAGCAACTCGCCTGGCCCCAACGAATTCGGAACCATCACCGTTACCGCAGCTGATACGCTGCGGGTCGATATTTTCATGACGATCTCTGAATGGGCGGTCGCAGAAAACCCCTTACCACCAAATTCCTTGGGGATCACAAGCCCGAAAAAGCCCTCATTCCGGATAAACTCCCACGCCTCTTTGGGCAGATCATAGAGCTCATGGGTAATGCGCCAGTCATCCAGCATTTCGCAAAGCGTTTCGACAGGCCCTTCGAGAAAGGCTTTCTCTTCGTCTGACAAGACTGCATGCGGGGCGTCCAGCAACTTCGACCACTCGGGTCGACCGGAAAAAAGCTGGCCATCCCAATCCACACTGCCGGACTTCAATGCCTCGGACTCGGTATCGGATAATTTGGGCAGACGCTCCTTGACCCAGTCAAGCAACGGTCGGCTCAGCCGTTCGCGACGGAATTGACTGGGAATAACCAAGAGTAGCGATGCCGCCAGCAACAAGCCGCCGATAATGACGCTCGCGAAATGCCAACCGTCCTGAAAGGCACCCAATACTGTCGCAACAAGCAGCACCCCGGCAGCGGTAACTCCGCCGATACCGAAATAAAGCAGTACAACAGCACTGAGGATAAGAAACAGCACACTCATGATGGTTTCTCCTTGTCCAACACTGGTCAGTGGCGCAAATGTTCGGGTTCCGACAAGCCCCTTGGCTTTCCGGACCCGTCCATTATGAAACGATGAAAATGTAACTTGCTGAATTCGAGTCTGGTCATACGACTCGTATCGACACTATGATCACAAAACCCAGGGAGACTCAAACCAATTTCTTAAACTGAAGCTTCCAAAGCAAAGGTTAGCGTTAATGTCACGAAGCATTGAAGCATCATCGTTTTGTCGCACGGTTCGCATTGGCGAACTGGAAGCAATTGAAGTAACCCATCCGTTGTTTTTCGCCCGCCTGTTCACTCAAGGCGCGCATTTGACGCACGTTGTCCCAACCGGGCAGGACAACCTGATCTGGATGAGTGATACAGCACAGTTCACCACCGGCAAGGCCATCCGCGGCGGCATCCCCATTTGCTGGCCCTGGTTTGGCGATCCCGACCGCAACCCCGAGCCAGTCGCAATGCGCATTGGTTCGGATAAGGCGCACGGCTTCGCCCGCACAGCCGACTGGTCATTCCGCAGCGTGACAGAGTCTGACTCAGCGGTGGAAATTGAGTTATCGCTCGACGCCTCCGCGATCACCGGGTTTGGCGACTGGCCATTAATGGCCGTCATCACGTTTCGTTTTACTGAATCGGGATGCGAGTTGAGCCTGACCACCACCAACATGAGCAAAACCTCGACAGCCTTCACTCAGGCCCTCCACAGCTACTTGCCGACACCGTCCATTGACGCGACATCTGTGAGCGGTTTTGACGGTGTTCAATATGTCGACACCCTCGACGAGTGGCGCGAGTTTCTCCAGGACGACGTCGTGGTGTTCAAGGGCGAAACCGACCGCATATACAAGGCAGGCGGTCAGACCTCTATACACACGCCGGCAGGTACCATTCGGCTGTCCGCAACGGGAAGCCAGTCAACAATTATCTGGAATCCAGGGCCGGAAAAGGCCGCGCGTTTGTCTGACTTCCCGGACACGGCCTGGCGAACGATGCTCTGCGTAGAATCGGCCAATGCACTGACAGACTATGTTGATTTAAAACAGGGGCAGTCACACCGATTAAACCTGAGCATTTCCCGGCAATAGGCGCTTTTATATTCAGGCGCATTGCCATCGGTCGCTCGCCGTACAGATGACAATGCGGCATATTTCCTGCACGCTCCCAATCATCAATCGGACATTGTCGGCATCAGTCGTAATCAGTTGCTTTGACGAACAGCATATTCAGGAACCGGACATGGGATTCAGAACTTTCCTCAAGAACAAGATCGTCCCACAGGCACTTGAAGATCAGATCAACCGCATCCGAAAACCCATTGGAACCTTGGGCTACGACCCTTGGGGCTACAACAACGAGTCGGTCAAAATCGGCTTCACCCTCACCCGCCAGATCTACGAAAAGTACTTCCGGGTGACGGCCGATGGCGTTGACAACGTGCCTGCCGAAGGCCCGGTACTGATCGTTGCCAACCACAGCGGCCAATTGCCGCTGGACGGCTTGCTCATTGGCTATTCACTGGCAGCACGGGAGCGCCTGCCGCGCATTCCCCGAGCCATGATCGAGCGTTTTTTTCCAACCGTGCCTTATCTTGGCAACATGCTGAATCAGGTCGGCGCCATTCTGGGCGACCCCGTCAACTGCGCAAAGATGCTGGCCAATGACGAAGCCATCATCGTCTTTCCCGAAGGCATTCGCGGATCAGGCAAGCTGTACCGGGACCGTTACAAACTCAAGCGCTTCGGCAACGGTTTCATGCGGCTGGCGATGGACTACAACGCCACGATCGTCCCCGTTGGCGTTGTGGGCTGCGAGGAAACCATTCCAGCCATCGCCAATATTCGCCCCCTTGCTCAGGCGCTTGGTGTTCCCTACGTGCCGGTAGCGTTACCCGTGATACTCCCGGCCAAGGTTATCCTGAAGTTCGGAAAACCGATGCATTTTGATAACGCCGATATCCCCGAAGACAAGGTAACGGAGCGCGTAGACGTGGTGAAAGCAGAGATCAGCAAGCTGATTGACCAGGGGCTGAGTGAAAGGAAAAGGCTGTTCTGATGACCAATAAAGCAAAACCCACCATCCTTGTAACCGGCGCAGCCGGCGCACTGGCCCAACAGGTCATTAATCGACTACGTGATGATTACCACCTGGTTGCCGTCGACTTCCGTGAACAGGTCTATCTCGGAGACGACATTCCCAGCTATTGTATCGATTTCAACAAGCGGGTTTTTGAAGACCTGTTTCGCCGCTACGAATTTGAAGGCGTGATCCACCTTGGGCGCATCATGTCCAGCCAGGAAACCCGCATGCGGCGCTACAACGCCAACGTGCTCGGTACCCAGAAACTGCTCGATCTCAGCCATAAGTACGGCATCACCCGGGTAGTCGTGCTTTCGACCTATCACGTCTACGGTGCCAACGCCTATAATCCGGCACTGATCGATGAAGAGGCGCCGCTCAAGGGTGCCGGCCTGAGTATGGATCTGATCGATTCGGTCGAGCTGGAAAACCTTGCCAACATCTACCTTTGGCGCTATCCGGATCTGAACATTACGGTACTGCGTCCCTGCAATATCGTCGGTCCCGGCGTGCGCAACTCGATCAGTACCTTGCTTGCGAGCAGGCGTGCGCCTGTGCTGGCAGGATTTTCACCTATGATGCAGTTCATTCATATCGACGACATGGCCGATGCCATGGTGCTGGCTTACCGTAAAAATCAGCGCGGCGTGTTCAACGTCACACCAGATGACTGGGTGTCCTATCAGCACGCATTACAGCTATGTGGCTGCACGCGCATTCCGCTGCCCTCGATTCCTCCGGTATTGCCACGCACGATCGCCAGGCTCCTGAATCTGAGAAGCTTTCCACCCTATCTGATGCTGTTTTTCAAATACCCTGTGATCATCGACGGCCGCTCATTTCGGGACACATTTGGCTTCAAACCCAAGCGGCCACTGAAAGAAGTCTTCCGCTATTACAGGGAAAACAAACAACCCGTATGAGGCTTCAGATATGGGCGAATGATCAAGCCCGCAAACGTCCCGGTATATCAACGACATATTTCTCACTATAATGCTCCTGGAAGCGGTGCGAATGTTCTGGCCTCCGGCCCGGCTTATTGCTTTACTGACTGCGCGGTAAAATGGAGAGTCTGGTCAGTAGCTCCCCGGCACCCTAACTCACAGGACGAGTTGCTTCATGGTGATCAACTTCAGTCTCGTCAGCCACGCTGCCGCGGCACTCTCGTTTTTGCTACTGGCGATACTGGTCGGTACCCGCTATCTCAGGCGAAATACTGATCGCGCATTATTGCTGGCTGCACTCGTTTCGGCCATTTGGGCCGGCTCGCTGGTGGCCCAGATCATCTGGAACCAACCCCCGTTCTTTATCCGTTATCTGCTGGAGCTGGTCCGCGATGGCGCCTGGATCGCTGTACTCTTTGCGTTACTCAAAGACAGCTCCCGCTCCGGCACACTGGCAACAAAGCTACGGCGGATAATCGGAACCTCAAGCGTCATCCTCATCATCACACTGCTCACCTGCGGGACACTTGAATACGCCCTTGGATGGCAGCTATTTGACGGAAAAACCAAAATTATCGGCCAGATAGCGCTCTCTCTGCTCGGGGTCTGCCTGGTGGAACAAATCTGGCGCAACTCTGTTTCTTTCGGGCGCTCAAGCATCAAGTACCTTTGCATCGGCATCGGTGGCCTCTTCGCCTACGACTTTTTTATGTACTCCGACGCGCTTCTGTTTGGTCAGGTGTCGGACTCATTCTGGACTGCGCGTGGCGCTGCGAATGCCTTCTTCGCGCCGCTCTTTGCGATCAACATGATCAATACCCGCAAGCAGCCGGTTGAATTTCAGCTGTCCCGCAATGCAATCTTCCACGTCGGTGCACTGATCTTTGCCGGCGGCTACCTGTTATTCGTCGCAGCGGGCGGCTACTACGTGCGCGCGTTGGGCGGAGCCTGGGGCGAAGCACTGCAGATTCTATTCCTGACGGCGTTTCTCGCTCTGTTCGCCGCACTGCTCAGCTCAACCCGCTTTCGCGCGCGCTTGATGATTTTTATCAGCCAGAACTTCTTCGACTACAAATACGATTACCGTGAAGAATGGCTGAAGATGACCCAGATTTTCGCCAACGTGTCTGAAGATCCGCCTTTACCAGAGCGCGTGGTCCGTATCCTTGCTGATCTGGTGGAAAGCAATTCCGGCGCCTTGTGGATCAAAGATGAGGATCACAACTTCGCGCTCCATACTTCGGTCAATATTCCGCCACCGAAGTACACCACCATTGACGGCGAATCCGATCTGGTGCGTTTTTTCGGCGAAAAAGAGTGGATCATCGACCTGCATGAATACCGGCATGACCCGGTGCGTTATGAGCTACTCGAAATCCCTGACGCAGTACTCAAGTTTTCCGATGGCTGGCTGACTATTCCGCTTTATCTGGGTGACGATCTCTACGGCATTTGCCTGGTGGGCAACCCCTACGCCAAAGTAGAACTGAACTGGGAGAACTTTGATCTCATCCGGGTTGTTGCGCGCCAGACCTGTAACGTACTGGCCCAGGCTGATTCCCAGAACCGCTTATCCCGTGCCATGCAGTTCGAAGCGGTCAGTAAAGCGTCTGCCTTTATGGTTCACGACCTGAAAACCATGATCGCCCAGCTATCACTGCTGGTGAAAAATGCTCAGCGCCACCGAAACAACCCTGAATTTATCGACGACATGATCACCACCACAGAGCATGCGGTGAACAAGCTTTCCAATCTGGTGGATCACATTCGCAAGCCCGCTACTGATGAGACCCCGGTTCAATCCGTCGACCTCGCCGTGATTATTGATGACCTAGCCAAACACCATGCCCGCAATCAGCCAAAACCGAAGTTCAAGCCACCCGAAGAAGCCGTCACCGTCAAAGGCGACCCTGAACAACTGCGTAGCGTGCTCAGCCACCTGATCCAGAATGCTCAGGACGCAACGCCACCAAACGGTGATGTCACGCTGACCATGAAAAAAAGCGTCGATAACGTGGTGCTGTTTATTCAGGACAGCGGCACAGGTATGTCCGAAGACTTCATCAAAATGAAACTGTTCAAGCCATTTGAGAGTACCAAAGGCCTTGCCGGAATGGGGATAGGGGCCTATCAGGCTCGGGAGTATGTTCGTCAGATCGGCGGCAACATTGACGTCACCAGTGAACTTCAGGTTGGGTCTTGCTTTTCTGTCCGGCTCCCCCTCGCTCGGGATGATGAACAAAATAATGCCGGTGAGAAGCCAGATCAGAATGAGAGCACGATCAGTCAATTGACGGGCGATGCATGATGCGCGGCTATGGCCTTAGACTACGGATGGTAAACGCAAATGCACCGGATGCGCGTTATGTGTCGACTTAGGGTATGCAAGACACCAAATAAGGGGCAGAATTAGAGTAACAATATGTTAACTTGAATTCTGCAGTTCGTTAGAAGGCTATTGAAGACGGTACGCTCGGGCCAACATGATGTTACCCGTACAGTCTCGCCGTTTCAGTTCAATAAAAGGACTTGGTTCTGTTGTGAGTAAACGTCTTTTAATCGTCGAAGATGATCCGGGCCTGCAAAGCCAGATGCGCTGGTGCTTCAGTGATGACATTGAAGTTGTCATGGCCAGCGATCGGGATTCAGCCATTACTTCCCTCCGCCGCTTTGAACCTGAAGTCGTCACTCTTGATCTGGGTTTACCGCCTGATCCGGGCGGCGCCACCGAAGGGTTTGCGCTACTTGAGGATATCCTTCGCCTTGCGCCGAATACCAAAGTCGTGGTTGTGACCGGCCGTGAAGACAAGGAAAACGCAGTACGCGCAATCGGGATGGGGGCCAGTGATTTTTATCAGAAGCCTCTCGATGCCGACATCCTCACCTTTGTGGTCAACCGGGCGTTTCGGTTATCAGAGCTTGAGCGGGAAAACCGCGAACTGGCCCAAAGCCGCAACGGCACCAATATCAAGGGCATTGTAGCTGCCAGCCCGCAGATGCTTGCGCTTTGCAGGATGGTAGAGAAAGTCGCACCGGCGGATGTCACCACCCTCATTATTGGTGAAACCGGCACTGGCAAAGAACTGTTCGCACGGGCGATCCATGACCTCAGCCCCCGCGCGGGTAATGCATTTGCCGCCATCAACTGCGCCGCCATTCCCGAGAATCTGCTTGAAAGCGAGCTGTTCGGCTTTGAGAAAGGCGCATTTACCGGCGCCACCCAAAGCAAAAAGGGCAAGATCGAGATGGCCAACGGCGGCACGTTGTTTCTGGATGAAATCGGGGATATGCCGATGGCCCTTCAAGCCAAGTTGCTACGATTTCTCCAGGAGCGCGTAGTGGATCGCGTCGGCAGCGTTAATCCTGTCCAGGTTGATGTGCGCGTGGTCTGCGCAACCCACCGCGATGTCAAACAGCTCGTTGCCAATGGTGATTTCCGGGAAGATTTATACTACCGGATTAACGAAATCACACTGGACGTTCCTGCTGTACGAGAACGGGACGGCGACGCCATGGTCATAGCCCAGTCATTGCTCAAGTCGCTGGGCAAACAGATGGAACGCCCTCAGCTATCGTTTGCCGAAGACGCCATCAACGCCATCAAGAGCTATCACTGGCCCGGCAATGTTCGCGAGATGATCAACAAAATCAAGCGTGCAACCATCATGTCCGAAGGCAAGCGCGTCACGGCTGACGACCTTCAACTCATGACCGACGAGGAAGCACACGACGGCAACGTGCTGAACCTTCGTCAGGTACGGGAAGATGCAGAGCGTATCGCCATCAAACATGCACTGCAGACCAGCGGTTTCAATATGGCGCAAGCCGCACGATTACTTGGGGTCACCCGCCCTACTCTTTATAACCTGACTGACAAATACAAAATAGAAACCTCTCCTGTGGCGTCTGACGCATAGGCGCGCGCTGAGCACCAAGGACCGGGAAAACAAGGATCAGATCCATGACGTTCAAGAAAACGCTTCGCATTACTCTGCTTTCAGCGGCCATCAGCTTGGTACTCGTAGGCTGCGGAGACGACAGCAAAGAGATGAGCCAGCAGGAGGTGCAGTACCTCAGCCATCTGGATCAATCCCGCTTCTTCCAGCGCCAGGGTGAACTCAAAGCCAGTACGCTGGAGGCGCGGAGCGCCATTGAACTTAATTCCGGCAGCGCGGAGCCCTACTTCATTATTGTCGATAACCTTGTGACAGCCGGCGATGCCGTCAATGCTGAAAAGCAAGTCCAGGAAATTGCAGCGCGACTGGATAAAGACAAGACCACCGACACTGTCCACAACCGCATACTGCTGATCACTGCCCGCACCCAGATGATGCGCAATCAAAGCGTTGAAGCCCTGGCCTCGCTCGACAACCTGCGCTCACCGGATAGCAGCCAACAGTTGGAAGCAGCCATTCTCCGGGGCGACGTCAAGCTTCGCGCCGGTGATGCCTCAGCCGCTCGAAAGGCATATCAGGACGCCCTCAGTACCGATGAAAACTCAGCACTCGCATTGATTGGCCTGTCCCGCGCAGCGTACGCCGACAAAAAAATATCCGAAGCTAAAAGCTACATAGAAAAAGCCGAAAAGGTCGATGCGAACGATCCGGAGCTCTGGCTCTGGAAAGCGCAGATCGCTCAGGTAGAAGAGCGGTGGCAGGATTCTGAAGACGCGTATATTCGCGCCCTCGAGGATATCGGCCAGTACGACATTATGACGTACAAAAAGTACGCCACCATGTCTGCATTAATTGATGTGCTACGAGCACAGGGCAAATCGGCAGAGGCGTTTGTATACGAAGAGATTCTAGCCAAATCCGCCCCCGGAACAATCAAGAGCAACTTCGCAGCCGCCCAGGACGCCTATCAAAAAGGCAACCTGGAGGAATCGGCCCGCTATCTCAGAGAAATTCTAAACCAGGCTCCCAACCACATCCAAAGTGTGGTGATGCTAGGAATGATTCGTTTCCAGCAGGGACGCGTAGAAGAAGCGGAAAACCTCCTCGCCCCCCTGTCCAAGGAAGATTCTCCGGCGATAAACAAATTGTTGGCGGCTACTCAGCTCCAGCTCCAGCGGCCGGATGAAGCCAAACGACTGCTCGAAAACCTGGATGAGAGCCAGTCTGATCCTTCAATGCTTGCGCTAGTGGGTATCGCATCTCTGGCGACCGGCGATACCGCTGCCGGCCGCAGCTATATTGAGAAGTCGCTCGAACTTAATCCCGAGAACACTGATCTTCGCTTGCGCTATGCGACCTACCTGCTCCAGCAAGAGGAATACGAGGCAGCCATTAACCAGGCTACCACCGCAATGAAGCAGGATGAGTCCAATTCAGACGCCCGGGTACTCATCATCAGGGCATATATGCAGTCAGGCGATCAAGATGCGGCTAGAGAGTCAGCCAGCGCATGGGTGAAAGAGCAACCGGACAACACCACTGCCCTGCTGACACATGGCGACCTGTCTTCCGCAATGGGGGATCTGGCAGAAGGTAAACAGTTCTACGCACAGGCCCTTAAACAATCGCCGTCGGATCCACGCGCTAACATTGCACTCGCAACACTGGCTGCACGCCAGAACGACAAATCCGAAGCCGCTAAACAGTTCAAGGAGGCAATTAATAAAGCCCCCAATAGCAGACGCGCACTGCAAGGCCTCGTTCAGGTCTCGGAAGATGACGATATCAAGGCTTATCTTGATAAATTGCTCGCCAAGCAACCTGATGCAGTTGGTCCAAAGTTTGTGCTGCTTGAATACGCTCTGATGGAGGACGACAACGCAAAAGCCGACAAGCTCTCAGCGGAGTTGCTAGAGCCTGTTAACGAATTTGAACCCTCCACTCATGCGCCGGTTGTCGCTGGGATTTATCGCGGCACTGCCGCTGCCAGATTAAACCGGGATGACAGCAAAGGCGCAGACAAGATTCTACAGCGTGCCCAGGTCCTGTTTCCGGGCAACGAAGATGTCGCTCTGCAGACCGCCAGCTTCTACTTCACCAGTGACCGCGAGGATGATGCACGTAAATTGCTCAGGGAAACCCGCCTTGAGCACCCCGAATCCGCGCGCCCTTACCTGCTCGAAGCAAACTACGAGATCAGCAAAAACGATCTCGATAAGGCTGCAGAGCTTTACGAGTTAGCGTTGAACAAAGCGACGAGCCCGGACATCTACTTGCGCCTTGCCGAAACGCTACAGAAACAGGAACAGCGTCAAAAGGCGATTGAGACGCTCGAAAACGGAAAGGGCAAATACCCGAAAAGTAGCCAACTCATGCTGGCACTGGCCCTTTCCTACCAGAACATCGACGACATGCCCAAAGCGATCGATGCTTATAAAGCGGTACTGAATATCAACCCGAAGAATTCGACTGCGCTGAACAACCTTGCCTGGATCTACCACGAGAGCGGAGATGGTCAGGCTCTGGAACTTGCTCAAAAGGCTTACGACATCAATCCTGAATCAGCCGCTATCGCCGATACCTATGGCTGGATCCTGTACAAAAAGGGCGACCATAAAGAGAGCATCCCGGTACTCGAAAAGGCACATCAACTGGCACCGGACTCCAATGAAATAGCGATGCATTTAGCCGATGCCTATAAGGCTGCAGGCGAAGAAGGAAAAGCTAAAGAGGTGCTCAAGAAGCTATAAGCAGAGCGTTTGAACGGTCAAAGCAACTGAAATTAAGCCAGAAGTGAAAAGCGCCCTTGCCTACGCATCGGCGCTTTTTATGTTTTAACGAGGTTCAATTTTTTTCGCCAGGCAGCGTGGTTCAAGCCTAAGTTGGTGCCCATCAACTGAAGCATCAGCCGTGATCGAGTCGCAATATTCCTAATCAGATACCCTCAGGCAGCCCCGCATGCAGCACCAAAGCTGAAGTTTTGGCTACAAAGGCTACAAGGGACGTTTACAGTGAACAGGCAAGCCAGAGATGGGCGGGTCAGTATTTCAAAAATGGCTGCTACAAAGAGAAAGCCGGACATGATGCCATGCCCGGCTTTCTTCAATTCAAGTGCTTATCAGGCTTTGCGACGACGAGCAGCAACACCAGCACCAACCAGGCCAAGGCCGATCAGCGCCAGAGATGAAGGCTCAGGCACTTCGCTGATGCGCAGAACCAGGTCATCATGGTTGTCGTCATCAGGATTCGCGCCACCGTCATCCAGTGCCAGAATTACAGAACCACTGTTCAGTGGATCGTAACCGAGCCAGAAGTCCGGAATACCTGCAGTAGCCGGGTCGTTGTTAGCGCCATTCGCTACACTGCCCGCGCCACCTGTCAAAATATTGAACAGTACGGTGCCGGCAACCACGTCAACGTAAATAGAGTCACCAACGGTGCTGGCAGTCGAAAGCGACTGGCCACCCAGGGTGAATGTATTCAGCCAACCGGCTTCTTTACCAAGAAACTCAATCTTGAGCTTGGTAGCGGCGCTGGCTTGAAGTTCAGCCTGGAACGCACCAGCGATAGGTGAGCCGGTGTAAGTATCCAGCACGTCGTTTGAAGGCGTAACGCCCACGTTGCCTGCGGTGCCACCGTTAATAATGAGTCCAGCCGATGCGCTACCAGCTCCTACAAAACCCAGAGCAAGCGTTGCTGCTAAAAGTGTCCTTTTCATTGTATAGATCCCCTTCATGAACAATTGTTGAAGCCTTGGAAGTTTTTCCTCCCTTTGATTAAAGCAAAGAACAGGCCAACTAATTTTTCCTATAAATTTCATGAAGTTAAAAACCAGAAAAATTAAGCATTCCTATTTTTGTAAACAATGCTGACACCGCCAACCACATACAAGCCCTACATGTTTTACTGCTAGTCAGGAATTCCCTTGGCTCTTGGGCAGTTGATCCGACACCAGAGCTTTCAAACGCCGCTCAAAGAGATTGTGATTTTCGCAAACCCATTGCTGCGCCACCGCCACAAGATGACTTCTCTCGCCCTCAGACATTGACAAAATGGACTCAATAACGGAAATCAAATCTTCCTGAGAAGCATCGTATCCATCACCCAGCTTTATCTTTCGAGCCCATTTTGCTTTTACTAACATCCCCCGACTTGCAGTAACAATTTCATTCATTGGCGGAGCATCTGAGGTCAAAACCAAAGCTCCCCGGGACATCGCCTCCAACAACGTATGACCAAACCCCTCCACTTCAGACGGTGCAAGTACAGCTAGCGCATGCTCTTGAAGATACTTAATTTCACTATCGGTAGCCTTGGTGCGCACTTCGACATTATCGGGAAGTGGCAAAAGCCGATCCGGTGAATCGGCGATAATCACAAGTTTTGGCCAACCGGGAAATAAGCGCCAAGCATCAACTAAAACCCGGCTTCCCTTGCGACGATTCTTACCTGCGACATGAACAAAAAAAGGAGGGGGCGTGTGATCTGGAGCTGACAGTATATTATTTTGTGTATTCGCTTCCGCAAGGCTTTGAAAAACATATTCGCCGGAAAAGCCCGTGTAGCGAACACCATTATGGAACGGCGAAAAAACATTACACGCAACCTCCGTTTTGCACATAATCACATCAAAATATGGCAGATAAATAAGACGAGCTTCACGGAACCATTCCTGGTTTGGTATCAGCCATGTCTGATGCGCCACACCGAAATATCGCATGATTGGCGACTGAAGCTGAATAGTAAGCAACGGTCTTAAAGGTATGACGCAAGACCTGAAAAAGGCCAGCACGCGAATCGATACATCTAGTAAGGCAGGAAAACGTCGATAAATTCGGTCTAGCACAAGACGTATTCTATATCGATAACCAGGCGTAGGAGGCACTTCAATAATTTTTGTCTGGTACCCCATACTTTCAAATAGCAATGCCAAAAGCCTTCCGTCTGATTGGAGCCCCTTCCCCGTTTTTCGATACACAATTTCGACTAACTGTTTCATAGACGATTTATCGACCCCTCTAAACGACTAGACGATTTTTGGTGGAATTTCTGAACATAGATTCACTATGCATCCGATGCACAGAACGCGATACCTACTTTTGCCCTTCCAGAAAACTCGATACCGCAAACACCTTAGCCGACAAAGATAGCGCAGGTCTTCGTCTCCATTCTGAAGCATTTCTTTACGATCTAACACGCACTTTCAAATAGCTAAACAGTCCAAGCATCGCCTTGCGGCCCTTCAAATTCAACATGATACTGAATTAAGGAAGATTGATTTTCTTTTTCGGGATGGTGACTTATGCCCTATGCAAGGATTGTCTCCGCAGGTGCTTTCGCGATAGTAATCAGCGGCTGTCAAAGCTGGCAAACACAGGATGTCACGAAGTTGCCCCCTACCGCTGCGCTACCAGCCGCTAGTGAACCGGGAAAAGTTCAAGTCTATTACTGGGACGGTATTTCCGGCGGTAAAGTCGTGAACCTCACTGAATCGAACCTTTATCCCGATCAGCCAAGCGAAATAAATGAACTTACCAGCCTCAATGGTCCTGAAGATCGCGCAAACAATTTTGGAAGCTTGGTTAGGGGCTACATCCAAGCTCCCTCAACCGGTCAGTACCGGTTTTTTGTAAGTGGCGATGCGGAGACACAATTTTGGCTCAGCACATCTAACAGCCCTGCTGAAATCTCCTTAATCGCCTCAGTTCCACTCTATGTGCGCAAAGGAAACTTTACCCAATACGCGTCTCAGACATCAGGCAGTATCTCTTTGGAGAAGGGAGAGAAATATTATTTTGAATTGCGCCACAAAGACGGTTCTGGCGGAGATCATTTTACAGTTGATTGGGAAGGCCCAGGGTTCTCACAACAAGTGGTGGATGGCAATTACCTCTACTCTTGGGCCGGCTCAGCAATTGGGGATCTGGACGACGCAGCAAAGGCTTACTCCCTCGGATACCGAGTGGGTTATCTGGATGGAACCGAATCACTCCCTTTTAATCAATCGTATCCACCGCTGGACAATGACAATGATGGCCTTTACGACAATTGGGAAGTCGTTTACAACCTGGATCCAAATGACCCGACAGATGCCAATAAAGACTTGGATGAGGACTTCCTTTCAGCGACGGATGAATTTGGTTTAGGTACTGCAGAAAACAATCAGGATTCCGATGGTGATGGCATACCCGATGGAGCCGAATTCGCGTACGGCCTGAACCCACTTGATCCTTCAGACGCGACCGAAGACCTCGACGGTGACGGTATAAGCAACCTCGATGAATATAATGCTGGATCAAACTTTGATGACCCATCCAGTGTACCTGGAGCATCCGGTTCGAATGACGTACTTCAAACTGGCCTAGCCGCGCAATTTTTTAAAGGTACTAATTTTGACGACTTTGTTCTAACCCGCGTGGACAAAGCCATAGATTTTGAATGGGGAAGAAATCAGCCCATTCCGGAGGTACCGGCAGACCAATTTAGCGTTCGATGGAGCGGCCTTTTTACACCACCCCATGATTCAGGTACACGACAGTACAGGTTTGTCGCGAGGACAGATGATGGCGTCCGTTTATATCTTAATGGAAACCGCGTAGTCGATGACTGGAGCGACCATGGCGCTAAAGAGTTTTCCTATACCATCTCGGCAGCTGCGAACGAGACGATTCCATTCACCATGGAGTATTACGACAACGATTACGGTGCTATCGCTCACCTAAACATCATAGACCTGGAATCCAGTAACACCATTCCATTAGAAACTGCCTTTGGTGTGCCGGATCCGGCAGCTGAGAGTTCCGCCGACACTGACAACGACGGGATACCGGATAACTGGGAACTGCGGTACGGCCTAAACCCCTGGAAAAACGATGCCCAATCAGTCTCAAACGATGACGGCATCACTAACATCCAGGCGTATGAAAGCGGACTTCAACCCTGGACGCTAACCTCTGTCAGCGAACCCGATCAAGGTTCTCCTGAAACCACCGTACCCGACGCTTCTCCCGGTACTGTAACTTTATCTTGGACAGCACCATCCACAAGACTCGACGGGACCTCAATATCGTTGAGTGAAATCGATTATTATGAGATTTCGTATGGCAAAACCGAAGGGAAGCTTGATCAAACTCAAAGGGCCAGCGGTGAGCTCACAAGCTTCGAACTCGAAAACTTATCCCCTGGAACCTGGTACTTCACCATAAAAGTCGTTGATGACCAAGGTCTGACAAGCGCACCCTCAGAGGAAGTATCCCAAACCATTCAGTAAGTTGTATCAGCTATATAGCTCACTGTGAGGGGGCATATAGCTGATCCAAATACTCCTGTGAGGTTCTTCGCAGAGCGAACGCTTGCGAACGCAGGACATTTTCAGCATCACAGTGCTCACAATGAACGCCGAAAACGAGAAGTGACGCATCACTTCGGGCATTAAATATACCGGGCAACTGAGCAAGTTTAGCTCTCAGGCCATCCATCTCCCATTGCCCCTCAACATAATACCCATAGGCAACATGAATCCGATCTTCCGTGCGCCTGTGGCGCAGCGTTAGTCCGCCCAATACAACGCCATCACCAGTATCTACCTGAAATGTCCGCTCAGGCACAAACGCGTCCGCGTCATAAAGTCGGTTTTTGTAGAAAACCAGTTCACTACCGGGGCGTTGATAATCGAAGCTATATAAACCGACCCACAGTTTTGCTGCATTGGACTGCTCTTGCACCCCGCTGCGCTCAACGAAGCTCCTCTCCAGTATCCTATCGGGGTTCTGGAGCTCCGGCCGCCAATTATCGAGTGTCTTTTCGAATATTGGTAACCATCGCTCCCTATCCAACAGTTTGATTTCATGAGGACGGACGCCTTCCCGCGCTCCTTTTTCAGCAGGGGGAACTATGCCATATGCCAGCCCACCGACGCCTAACAGCAAAATAAGCGTAAGCCCGGCTCCGAATACCGATGGACCCGCAGCATCCGTGACGTTTCTGACGCCCGAAGGACCACCTTGAATAATCCTATCCTCGCGGTTTTCAAAAAAACGAGCGATGAAATATAAAGGTACGAGCGCTACAGCGAACACACACCAGCCAAAGAAGTCATGCTCATTGACCAAAGACGACGTCATGTCCGTCGTGTAGCCCTGATAAATAATGATAAAAACACGTAGCCAGTTGGCGACCAAGGCAACGAGCACACCACAAATTATCAAAATAAAACGGTGCCGCCAGAGGCGCAGATTAAGCTCGCCATACATCACCGTCATCGTTAGTCCAACGAGCAAGTACCGCAATCCTGAGCAGCCATCCGCGATTTCGAACGCGCCTACTCCCGGAAAGTAAACAAAAACGCCTTCCACAAAAAATTCGATGTCTAGAGGCGCCAGCAAAAGCTGGTTCATGGTCACCGTTATGACTTGGAGAGTCCACGAGAGGTAATCCCAGAAGGGTATCGCAAAAACAATCAAACCAATGGGCACTATAAAGGGAAGCCCTTGCCGCCAACCCCAAATTGAGAGAAGGCTCAGGATCAGAACAGGAACCAAAACAACCTGCTGGAGCGCTTCAACCAGCAACAAGCTACCAGCCAGATAAACAAGCAGGCCCAGCGCAAGCGGGATTAGCCAGGGCCAGTGGAAGCCACACCGGGGTTTCGTAGATAACCAGGTACTAGCACTTAAATAGACCGTCAGCCCCAGCAACAAAAATCCATGGGAATAGGCCTCATCGAACTTCAGCCAACGCTCGCCCACACCGATCCAGGCTGGCAAGGTACTGACAACAAACGCGAGAACGATGAGTAGAGGGAGGTAGAGATCAGAGCTCCGGCGAACACTAGTACGATCCATGTAATACACTCTGGTAGAAGCAGCATGCCTTTCGAACGACCCCCTTCCCTCAACGTTTTTACCTACCCGTTAAAAGAAAGAGAACACGCAATCTTATTTTTTAAGTGAGTACAGCAACTTGAACAGCGGACTTTTTACCAGCATTATCGACGTAAGGCTGACTCGATCTGTTGCTATCCGCACTTTATAATTTTCGTTTTTACCACTGCCCGCCAACATGTCGAAACAGTGAATATCACGAGCGTGGAAAGCATTTTCGATACTGTACCCCAAATGCAAGGTTCCAAGCGCCAGCTTTTTGTGAAATGTCTCAAGAAAACCCGCCTGAATATTATACACAACGCCAGAATATATGACGTTATAAAGGACGGATACAACAGATCCGTCACAAGTCATGACCGACAACCTGGGCTCGCCGCCTTCATCAGCAACATCGCGCAAAAACATCTCATGGAACTTGAGGCTGTCAGGATTGAAACAGGGACTTCCCCAACGCTCGACATGAAAAGCGTTAAGGCATTCAAAAAATTCACCTGCTCTATCCGGCCAGAAATTGGCTTCCGAAATCTTACCCAGACCCTCGAGCACTTTACGGCGGTTGTACAGCCTCAAACGGCTATTTTGCCCCAGCCCCTTCAGGTAATCCTCAAAAGTGCCGCGGGTATTTATGCTGAACGCACTATCCTCTGCGACGACCCGCAATCCCCATCCGTGGTCGTCTGAGAGCTGACGTAGCCAAGCGACCTCTTTTGAATCCGCCAACATATCTTTGAAAACGGCTTCGCTCCAGCAAACGCTACTTAATAAACGCTCCACGGCACCAAAGCTTGCCGCTGCATCGCCATGCTCAAGACCGAACGTATTGTATTCTGTACGTGGCGTTGAAATACGGCGGTAATTAGTGCCCACAAACTGAAGACACCGGACGGGGAGAACATGCTTAAAACGATACCGATCAACATACAGCCCCGATACGCCCGACGAGCCTGCCACCACGGGATCAAAACCAGATGTTCCGCCCCACAACCCCCACCAAGCTGTTTGCCATGCTTCTGTCTGGAAAAGGCTCATCCCCGGGTAAGTTTCCTTTTTTAAAACTATAATGCTGGTGCCAGAGTTTCGCTTCTACTGTGCCAACTCAGCTACAGGCATGCATTACTGCCAAGCATCGAAACACACAAAAAAGCAGTGCAAAGCACACAATAGCGCATCCATCTCCTATCCTGTAATCTTCAGCGCCACAACTCCTTTCAATACTGACAGCGCATGACATTACTTGGGCGATTTATACGGAGCTCGGCTTTTCGAACACTCGAAACACTGGTCAATATCGGTGTTGGCTTCCTCATGTTGCCATTTCTGCTTCATCAGCTCGGGCAGGAAATGTACGGCATATGGGTATTGGTCGGCAGCATCACCGCGACCTTTTACCTCTTTGACCTTGGGTTTGCTTCAGCGGTCACACGCTTTATATCTGCAGCCTTGAGTCGCGACGACCGCACCCAGGCGCAATCCGTTTCTTCAACTGCATTTGTGTTGTATCTGGGGCTCGCACTCGCAGTCACTCTAGCCACATTCGTTGTTGCTCTGTGTGTTCCCGCGATCACCGACACCGACGAGAATAATGGGCTAATCCAGATCCTTGTCGTCATCACCGGTTTGACGCTTGCTGTGGAATTTCCGTTCAAAGCCTATGCCGGCATTATCAGTTACCACGTTCGCTATGATCTGATGTCAGCCAGTCGGCTTGTCATTAAATTAATCGCTACAGCTACAACCGTTACACTGCTACTCAACGGTCAAGGCGTCATTACTGTCGCTGTCGTCGCGCTTCTTTCTTCACTCACATCAAACCTGTCGTTTCGATGGTTTTCTCGACGTTTGGAACCTGACGTCGATATAAAGCTGAGAACTTTTAGTCAAAAATATCTGAAAGAGCTATTCAGCTTTAGTGCCTGGACTTTCCTGATCGATATTTCGCGCCTTTTACAGGATAGAGCCGCTATATGGGCCATAGGGTTCTTTTTATCCCCACAAGTGCTGACTATCTTCTATGTTGGCCAACGACTGACCGACTATACCTTTGAACTGCTTTACCGCGCTGTCAGCATGTATACCCCCATTCTCACCCGTGACTATATCAACGATGAGATGGATGCGTTTCGCAGAAAGGTGGTTGTCTTTACGAAACTCAATTTTGTACTCGCTGTATTCGCGTTCAGCGGTTTCGTGGTTTTGGGTAGGGAGTTGATAAGCCTTTGGATGGGCGGTGAATTCCCAGTAAATCTAGCCTATGAAGTCGGCATTATCCTGCTGGCAGCAAAGCTGTTACTCTTTATCTCAATGCCTATAAACAGCGCTTTCATGGCCATTCATCAACCCAGAATCATGTCGATAGTAGGTATTATCGAAACGCTATTGCTCGTCACTCTTCTCGCTGTGCTGCTCGGGCCATTGGGTTACGGCATCAAAGGCGCCGCTGTGGCAGTGTTTCTGTCATATGTCGCTACCCGTTTGCTAGCGGTGCCTTTACTGATCAGTAAGGCTATTGAACTTCCTTTGACTAAAATTTATACATCCTGGTTGCGACCCATAGCAACGGCTCTTGTCTGCGGTAGCCTCACTAAATGGGTAATCAGCATTACCGAAAGCAGTACTTCAGGCATTCTCACGTTCGCTCTAGGTACCTTAACCTTCGGACTGCTGGTGATGATCACACTACCTTTATTGATTTCTCAACAGGAACAAAAGCAACTAAAAACGATTCTCCCCTCGCGATGGATGCCGCTGTTCACATGGCCTGCATTACTTTTAGCTACAAGAAAGAATAAAAAGCGCCCTACTCCCTAGCGCTCTTCAAAAGACGAACGACATTTTTTCCTAATAGAGAGAGCCCAAACAATTTTACGAAACGAAAGCACACTCCATCGTATCGCCGAACTTCGTTCAAAAAAGTACGTGCTCGCGCCATCTCACCATTACTAAATGCCTCGTAAGCTAAGCTATAGTAATTATCAGCGATAAGGTGACGGATATCCCTCTCAAACTGGCTATTAATCGGGTCAGCTAACTGCTTCTCTAAAACAGTAAGTTTTGAGCCCACTCGCTTTGACGCAGCCCCTTTTGAAATGCTATCACCCCGAATTCTATAGGCATGAAGAACTCTAGGAAGATAAACGCATGGAAACCTTCTCGTGATACGGAACCACATATCACGATCATCACCATTTCTTAGGGACTCATCAAAAAAACCAACGTCGTCGAAAACCCGCCTTGGTATAACAACGCTCGAGGTGCCTATAAAATTCTGGCGCGCCAGGAAAAGGCAAGCGCGTGGGGCATCAATTATTATGGGGGCAGCGACGTCTCCATCAGCACTAAAGAATTCTATCGAAAACTCATAATTTTTGAGAAAATCAGGCTTTAACAATTCGCCACTTTCGTCGATCGTACAAAAATTAGTAAACAATATACCCGCTTCTGGATTATCTTGAAGGGCTTTCAGACTAAGCTCTACTTTGTCCTTGAGCATGAGATCATCAGAGTCAAAAAGAAATAAAAACTCCCCGCGAGAGGACCTAATCCCTGTGTTTCTCGGGCTTGCCGGGCCGCCGCTATTATCTTGATAAATATACCGAACGCGATCATTCAGATATGATTCAACTACCGAATAAGTGTCATCAGTCGAACCGTCATCAACGATAATGACTTCATCTGCATCCGAAATCTGAGAAAGCACAGATTCAAGGGTATCAGGCAAACTCCCAGAAGCATTATAGGCAGGAATAATGACAGACGCCCTAATACACTCAAAACTGAAACTAGAACTATCCACCTATTGCCCTCTGATTCTTCTAGCCAACGGATACTTTTCGACTACTTTTTTTATGCCACCGTGTTCACTACCATCTTTATCAGCTGTGATTTTGTTAGCTAATTTGTAAACAACGACAGACAGTCCGCCGAAAAAATACCATTCATAACTTTTAAGACCATAGCTAGCAAAACTAAACAGTATATTCATCAGCAACCAAACTTGCATTGCCTGTAAACAGCGAAAAAGAAAATCGCTTTCTTTCAGGTTAGCCCTAACTATACGACCAGCTTCCCTAAAATTTGAAATCATAGACTTGAGATAAAGGAGGAAAAGAATTAAACCGATCACCCCGATCTCTTGCCAAGTTTCCGTCCAAAGTACGTGAGATGGTTGATCTCGTCCGTAAGCATGAAAATTCGCCTCTCTAGAAGTACCCAAGCCGTGCCCGAAAATCGGTCGATTCATCGCAACACCAAGATCCTTAAAGAATGAATCAATTCTCCCCTCGGCGGATGCCGAAGATCTAGTGTCATCACTTACAATTGATAGGTATCTATCTTTTTGGGTGCCAGAAAACGACATCCACATTATTGAAATACCCACAACACCCAAGATAATAAGAAGTGCTTTTCTTTTACTCTTAAAAAAGATGCCAAAGGCAATTATTCCAAGCGCAAGCATTCCAGACCTGGAGAGGGTTAAAGACATCACATAAAGCAGTACAGGAACAACTGCAATATAAACAAGAAAGCTTTTTTTATTTATCGGGGATAATACATAATGAAGGAATGGAAAAATGGTCGCAATTACAAATGCAAGTCCATTTGAATTAATCGTATCAGATGGAGCACCCGAAAGCCTCCCGGCAAAATCTCCGGAGCCCAAATAGGTTCTTGACCCCATATAGCCTTCAGTTAAATGAAGGAATAACGGCTCAAAAACCCGGATCAAATTGCAGGAAACGAAAACAACAAGAAGAATTTTTAATCGCTTTTCACTTAGAATAAGATTAACCGTAAAAAAATAGAAAATTGCGCCTTTAATAAACTCGATTAAGCCATTACTTATAACAGAACCAGGCCACTTAACGAACGGAATACAAAAAATTGAGTACAAGAATATTGAAATTAAATACCTTGAAGACAAATCTAATTTGCTACCCTTGTAGCTAGCAGAAGACATTATCAAAAATACAATTAGTCCAACCAAAAGAAAATCTAATCTGATGGCACCGAGGAAATTTATTCTAGAAGGAATATGCAGAAAAAAGCTGACCAAGTAAAATAAATATAGATTAAAAGCAAGCTCGGTCTCCTTTTCGTAATTTTTTTTTGAAAGCACGTCACAAACTACTTGCATAACATCTTCCCTAAAAAACAATCAATTAAGCTAGCATTGTACTAATTTAATTATATCAAGATACCTAATTTCAATATTAAATTTTAATACCGATTCAAAAAATTATACAACAACGCTCACTTTTCGCAAAAAAATACCACCACTATTTTAATAACAATAGTAATTCTATCACCGTACCGTAACAGTAAGAGCGGCAACCAAAATTAGAATTTCCCTTAAGCTAAGCGCAGGAAAATTCTCGAAGAAAAACTCACAACTTTCCGACTGCCAGATCCTGCCACCCATGAAGCAAGCCGAGAAACTCATGCCAGCCACAGAGCTTTTTCGCGAGCACGCCATGAGCAATACTAGCGCTTACGAATAGCGAATTAAGTTCGGTGCCAGGATGCCAGCATGAGGATCCGACCCAAGGAGCCGTGAGAAGAAAGGGGCTCGAGACGATTTTTCCAGAGGGGAGCATCGAGCTCCGAAAGCCCACAAGGAAGCCGTTAAGGGAAAGCCGTAACGCTGGCCGTCGCCTATGAGCAGCCTTACACACACCAAGCTATTAGCGTTCGCCTGGCCGCCTAGGCTCCTTACTATTTGAAAATCTTTCTGCTGAGAACCTTGCCATGCTGCGCGAAGAGTATGCTGAGATTGCGAACTCACTGGCAATTTCTTATGCGTGAATTGGTGCATACTGTAGGACGATCTCTTACACAAGCGGTTGCGCCATGATCCGCGCAAGTTGATTGCAACGGCCTCCCAGAAGGGAAGCGCAGGCTTAGATAATGCGATGAAAGCGAGCTCAACTGAAGGCAAACTGGCTCATCAACCGCCCCAGAAAGCGACTTAGGTATCGCTCTCCAGGATGAGTGGATGGAGTTAGTATTCGGTCGCGTTGGACACAAACCAAACCAAGATACAATCATTAACAGTATCACTTGATATCTAAGGTTCTTGAGCCAAGAGCGTACAACTCCTATCTTGCTGATAATTATAAATTTATTTTATGAAGGTAATCATCACTAAACCGAGATTCAAACCCCAAACCCCATACCGTGACCAACCCTATTGCCAGCTCTGATCAACTTTTTATACGCATACTTATCTTCGCTCACCTCCTTTTATATAAAAAAAAAAGGATGTTGCCGTATTTTTTGGTCTAAAATTAAAAAAGCGGAATCGGTTTATTGAAAACTGTGACTGGGGTTGGCGGCGACTCCCAGGCATCCGTCTTAAGATAAGGTTATGACATTGCGGGATAGTAAAATATCAACTTTAAGATTAATTATTATTTTATTCTCTATAAATATAGCCCCTGTTTTACTCGCAAAAAATATTATATTATTTATTAATGAATAAGATAGCCTGATTGGGAGGTTAAAATATGAAACGTAGCCTTAATGCTGCCACTGCGTTATTCGCTGGAATATCTTGTTGTACCGCTATGCTTCCCTCTGTAACTGCGGCAGCTGCACCAAAAGTACAGTCGGTCGATGGAGATCTGTCCTCAAATGGGAGGCTAACAATTACCGGTAGTGGTTTCGGTAATTTTCAGAAAGCTCCGCTTACTTTATGGGATACCGTTGACAATCAACCTAACTACCAAAAGATTCCTACTGGAGCTGAAGTGCCTACAGATGGTGGCCCATGGACTCATAACGGAACTACTTGGGCAGCTCCTCTTAAACTGGTGCGTGAAGGCGACTTGCGACATCAGTATTCAAAAGCCAGCTATGAAGGTGTTAATAAAGGTTTTATAGGCTGGCCCAAAATATTTGAAAACAACTCTAACAGAACCATATACGTCTCTTGGTGGTTTAAACCCAGTATTGATATAAATTCAGCCGGTGGTCATAACAAACTAATTCGAGTTTGGGACGCACCATCAGGAAAGTTCACAAGAATTTCTTGGACGCAGATATTGTTAGGCGCTTATATGCCTGAAGGTAGCCAACCTGATTATAGCGGTTGGAAGGGAAATACCGGGGAATGGAACCGTCTCGAACTCCTCGCAAACAGCGACGAAGGAACAATTAAAACATGGACTAATGGAGAGCTGATACACTCCGTAACCAATTACAAAAAGGAAGATACGCCGGAAGGCTTGTCAATTGCACTAATCGGATTCGATCCAAACTATGCGGATAGATATTCTTCACTTGTTTTTAGAATGGATGATATTTATGTTTCTAGCTCGCCAGCTCGCGTAGAAATATCTTCAAGCGCCATTTGGTCAAAAACTAATAAAAATAAAGAAATTCAACCCAAAGTCAGCTGGGCAGAAAGCGAAATTGAGGTTTCGCTTAACTTAGGTCAATTCGTCGAAGAGGAAGATTTATACCTTTATGTGATAAATGATAACGGGGAAGTAAATGAGCAGGGTTTTCGGATATGTCCAAAATGTCCAAACAAAACCCAGTTAAAACTTGAATAACGGTAACCTGTAAAATCACTATTTTAAAAATACAGGAAAACAAAAGTTATCATTAGATACTTTACCTTATTTTATAAAGTTAGTAGAAAATAACTTCTTATAGCTTGAAGCCAATCCCAACATACGAGCTGATAAATAAAAATAATTTAGAAAAAATACTTGAGAGAAGTAAATAAAATCAAAACTAGCAGCTGATTTATAAAAGCGGTAGGTGGCTAAAGCTAGCGCTAGCACAACAGTAAAACTCAGGCTACAGATAGACTTCAGATACTCATCGTTTAATATAAAATATGGTATTGAAAAAACTGTTATTGTGAAAACGTGTACTAAAATAAAAACCTTATCGGTATGCGATTTTTTTGTTTTAATATAATCTGAAGATTGCCAAAACTGTCTCTTCATGAACTCTTTGATCGTTCTCGGAAATCCTAAATGAACTACACTTAAATTAGATGAAACGCCTAACATATATCCCTCTTTTATTAATCTTGCCGAAATTTGTGTATCTTCGCCCGCTACAACCTCTTCGTCAAAGCCTCCAATTTGATCAAACAGTTTTTTTGTTATAAAAAAGCTACCGGTTGCTAAAATAGAGGTGAGTACTAAATCCTTTCTTTTTTGGGGTAATGCCCATGCACTTTCAACCCAAGTCGCATTTCCCCTTACCCTAGCTTTACCACCAACAGCCCCTAACTCATTATTTTCTAACAGCTTAACACCACATGTGAGCCAATTTTTCGGAGCAACGCAGTCAGCATCTATGTAAGCTAGTATTTCCCCTGAAGCGAACCCGGCCCCATAGTTACGCACGCCACCAATTTTAAATCCTTCGGCACTTAAGGTTCTAATCCCCATACTGTTTGCAATAGAAACCGTTTCATCGTCAGATCCGTTATCGACGAGTAATATTTCAAAACGATCAGCTGGGTAGCTCTGATTAATCAATGATCTTAGGCAAGATGATAAATCTCGCTCTTCGTTTTTAGCAGGTATAATGATCGAAACAAAAGGGAAAACAAATGATTCATCAGGCATTAACATCTAGTCCTTCAAGATTATTGTATAGCATTCATTTCTTGCAAAAAATACGACCTTTTATTAGATAAATTTTGCAACCTTATATAATCTACGTCTACTTTAATTACATAACCAGTTTTATTTAATATTATTTTCTCAACATATTTACATAAACCATCTTTTTCTACCGATAAACCTTTATCTACATATATTGAAAAAAAACTAAAATCATGCTGAACCACAGTAAAGCTAAATATTATATTGTGTGATTCCATATAGTCATTAATTGCATGAGAAAACTCTACGGAGTGAAACTTTTTAGTGGAGCTGATATATGCAAATCTATTTACTTCTCTTCCTTCCAGCTTAGATATTATCGTGCTATCACCTAGTCTACTACATTCAACTTCTTTTAATTCAATAGAGTCCCCGACAATATACCTAGTGAATAATTGAGACTTTCGCGACATATCGGTAATTAGGCAGCGGCCATAGTTCTCCTCGACTATCAACCAAGGGTTGACCAAGTGCCTATGCCCTTCAGTACATTCAAAGGCAACGATATCGAATTCAGTACAACCATATTCCTCTATAACTGGTGCATTGAATATGTCGCTAATATATTTTTTTTGGAATGGTAATATTGTTTCAGCAGTGCAGATTACACAAGTTACGAAAGGAACTTTTAATCCGAAGCGCTCAATAATTTGAGCTGCCTCTAGAATTAAAGACGTATATCCATAAATATACTTTGGCTTCCAGCATAGCATCATTTCAATCTGTTGTTTTGCTGACTCGCCAGAAGGATAAAAACGCTTTCTATTTAGCATGAAATCTTTTATTTTTTCTTTTGAATTCTGTCTAGAATGGAAAGACCACAACCTAGCCTCTCTATCCCCTAATCTGATGCCGTGATGGTTGAAACAATAGTTCCTCACAGCAAGCATTCGCCCCAACTCTCTTCTACTTAATATTATTTTTTTTGGTGTCCCAGTAGTTCCCGATGTTTGCCGCGAATAAGAAGATCGATATTTATTTTTTTTATTTAATTTAATATCATTTTTTAACGATTTTTCGCTTAACTTTAAGTCATCAAACTTAAAATTTATCTTTAGTATTTTATTTCTTTTATTTTTATTAACACTCCAAAGAAAAAATACTTCTTTAGTGAATTTTTTTATATCTAAACGCATCGCTAAATAAATAAAACTAGAAAGATAAAATCGAAACGTTAATTTTATATTCAAGTCGTCACACCATTTGAATTATATTTCAAAGTTTATTTATATTTTAAACTTTCATTCCCAAGTAAGTCCACCCAAACAATACCTTCTTGAAATTCTCCTCTGATTCACTCGATGCGTATCTATTTATAGCCCACCTATTTTCAATAGGGTAACGTCCCGGAAATGCGGCTAACGCATATTTATAACCGGCATTCTCTGTTGCCTTCTCTATATCGTTGTTAAAATCGCCTGGAAGCCCATTCGGATAACAAAAGGCAACAGGGTCTAGATATAAGTTCTGGCTGATTTGCTGTTTAGAGACCTCTAACTCATAGGATAATTCTTCGGGGGTTAATTGTGTCAGTATGGGATGAGTATGCGAATGACTGCCTATCTCTAACCCGTATTTTCTCATCTCTTTAAGCTGCTCCCAACTTAAAGGACGATAGCCCTCCGGCGCCTTTTTTGGCTTTTCTAATTGTGCATAATCGTACAACTTATCTATAAAAATATTTTTTTCTGACTCGGGTATCGTCATGCAATAGTCAGCAACTTCATTCCATAAATCATGGTTATTATCGGAAACTTTAATATCTTTAGATAATTCTTTAATTATCCACTTTATTTTAACAGGCTCTTTATCAATAATATATTTCAAACAATCAGGCCAAAGCCAGAGATCCCCATTAATAAAACCTGTTGTTACAAAAAGAGTTACAGGAATTTTCTCATTTTTTAAAATTGGAAATGCGTACTCTGCGAAATCGCGATAACCATCGTCAAAAGTGATTGCAACAGCGTAATTAGGGAGTTGACCCTTATCATACAATTCAACCAATTTATTGAGTGACATAGGATTGAAATACTTTTTTATTATTCGCATTTGTTCGTTAAATTTATGGGCAGATATACTTCCACTTTTGCCATTTTCTGAAATCCTATGATACATAAGTATTCTTGGATGGCTTCGAGTGAGGTATCTAGTGATAATAGAACCGCCAAAAAACTTACTAGCTTTATAAATTATCTGATTCCGGGTCATGATGTACCCTATACTTAATTTTTCGGTAACTTTAATATATTAAGGCAAATCTTAATCAGACTTTTCCATGCTTCTAAACAAAGTAAGTTACACCGAAGCGCCTTAAACATATCTCTGCACGGTTCTATAAAAGCATTTTCAGCATTAGCAATGTGCATTCCGCGGCTAACATACATATCAGCCCATGCCCTTGCCTTAAGTTTTTTGGGTATAACGCCTGGATTGCTCTCGACAAACTTGTTCAATATGCGAAATGCGTTGTCATACCGGCCCCGGTAATTATTTGACATCTGGCCTGGCCAGATCCTGTAAATATAGGTCACTTCGGGCGCGTACTGGAACTGCCAGTCGACTGAATAACGGAGCCACAAGTCCCAGTCGATACCCATAGGAAGAGCCTCGTCAAACATTCCATTTCTGTCGAGGCAAGCGCGTCTAATAACCGCAGTACCGAAGGGTACAAAATTCTTGATAACCAGATGTTCGGTCACCGTGCCGCTATGGCGGGTGTAAGGAATTTCTTTACTAATCGGGTGGCCGTCCTGATCAATATAGGAGACTTCGCTGTATACGACTCCCACAGCCTCGTTTTCAAAGTGCGGCATCTGAACAGTGAGCTTGTCTGGACTCCATAGGTCGTCTGCATCACAAAAAGCAATAAAGTCGCCCTTTGCTTCAGCCAGGCCCCTGTTCTTTGCTTTTGGCTGCCCTCTGTTTTCAGTGGGTATATAGCGCACTCGGGGATCATCGCTTAGCTCGCGGATGCGCTCTTCAGTATCATCCGTTGAACCATCGTCAACAATAATGATTTCAAAGTTGCGCCAGCTTTGAGCCAGTATCGATTTAACCGCATCTGGCAGGTATTGCCCCATGTTATAAGTCGCGATAACGACACTGACAAACGGTTCGTTGGGCATACTTAAACCTTGCATATCGAGAAACGGTACTTGCCAGAGGCTTCTTGCGGAATCTTGGAGACATCGTTGATGATCAGCCTAACGCCACTTCCGAACACTTCACGCATTTCATTGGTAAGCGCACTGTCAGTTTGTTCATCGTGCTCCCGACCCTTTACCCGATTAATAATCACTTCATCGAGTTTTTCCTGAACCAGTTGCATCTGCTCTACACCCGGCACTTTCGTTAACGTCCGCTCGACGAGCGAGATACCGGCGACGCTGCCTCCACTCTGAAGTTTAAGGAAATCGGCCACCCGCCCTTCCAGGCGCTCCAGAATTGGGAACCCACGGCCACAAGCACAGTTGCGTGCGGAGAACACGCCAACATCTTCAACCCGGTATCGAATCAGCGGCATGGCATAGTTATTAAGATCGGTAACCACGATCTTTCCAGGAACACCCGCTGGCACCGGCTGGTTATTTTCGTCGAGGAATTCAACGTAAACGTGCGGCATATTGATATGCATGCCGTTGTGTTCTTCACATTCACACGCGATCAGCCCGACTTCTTCGCACCCATAACGGTTAGTGACAGCGCAGCTGAACGCGGCCTCTATGACCTGACGTTCGTGATCAAGCAGCATCATGGAAGTTGCCACGATGCCTTTCGGCTTGAGATCAACAATATTTTGATCTCTTAAAAAACAGGCAAAAAGGTAAATTGAGTGCGCATGACCAAATACGGCCGTCGGTTTCTCAATGCGCCACAGGTCTACAAACGCGCCCATGCTATCGGCGTTGAGATCCATGGTGTCCAGATAGATTGTTCGATCAAGGAGGTGGTGGCGGAGTTTCTGCTTTAACGTAAAAGGCACCGGTGGGTTACCCCAGATGGACGCTTTCTTTTCACCTATTTCCCAACCGGACCACCTGTCTGCCATGAGTTGGGCGGCGTTACGTCGCTCCTGGCATTTTTCATCGAAATACAGGTTCAGCGAGACGCCGGTGGAACCACCAGTCTTGGCCCGTACCAGAGAATCGGGCGAATACTCATCACTGATAAATGCTTGGGTATGCTCGCGAATATCTTTTTTGGTGGTCACGGGAATCTTTAAAAAATCATCAGGCGTTTCGATGTTGCCAATGTTTACGCCAGCTTCGGACCAACGTGATTGATAAAAACGACTGTGCTTCGAAGCGTAACGCAGCAAATCTCGGGTACGATCCCATTGTTTCGAGGCCAACGCGCTCCGTGGCCACCATTGCGAGCGTTCGAGCGACTTCCACTCAGGTAGGCGCTGGCTGCGATCCTTAAAATCCCACAAAGGGTAAAAAAGGTGCCGGGATAACACATCGATCACGGTTGAACTGCTCCCTTGGTGAAATCAAGTTGCGGACATACCAGCGTATACAGCCGCAAGTGGGCCTCGAGCATCGCTTCCATCGAATAGTCTTCGGCGACCTTTTTCGCGCCATACTGCCCCATTGCTGCTGCAGTTTCGGGATCACTGATCAGCTGCCTGATAGCATCAGCCAGCCCCGTTACATCCCCTACATCGACCAGTAGCCCGTTTTGGCCATGTTCGACAATTTCCGGATTGCCACCGGTGCGAGTGCAAATGACCGGCTTACTGCAGCGCATATACTCAATTATAGCGTTTGAAAAGCCTTCTGATTCAGAACAAAGCACCGCAATATCGAAATCTGCGATAACCTCTTCAGGGTTTGGATGACTGCCCACAAAGATGATCTGTTCTTCAACACCGAGTTCTTTTGCAAGTGCACGGTAAGGCGCCTGATCGCCACCGCCAACGAGCTGTAGTTCGAGTTTAATGCCGCTAGCAAAAACGATTGCAACTGCGCGAATCAGATCATCAATGCGCTTTATTGGCCGCAAATTAGCAACCAACCCAATAACAGGCACATCAGTATCTCGTGTCGCTGCTTTCAGCGTTTCAGCTTTACCCACCAGCGGCGGATACCCGTTATAAATAACGTGTAGACGGTGTTGAGGCAGCTTCTCGATATCACGGGTAATCCGTGCAACAGCTTCACTATTGCATATAGCGGCATCGACGCACCGTCCGGTTAATGGCAGTGCTTTTCGGTATAGCGGGGTATACCAGAACCCCATATCCCGCCGGGAAATAATGGTTTTGATACCCGATAAGCTGAGCATAGGGGGTGCTATCACTGACGCGTCATTGAAGAACACGTGAGCCAGACAAACGCCCTTCGCTTTCAGGCGCCTACCAAAACGATAGAGCGATAGCCAGCTAAGGGGATTACTTAATTTATCAACCTCAAGGCACTCTACAGGCACAGGAAACTGTTGCGTTCGGGTATAGTCTGAATGCCTTAGCACAGCGAAACTCAAGTCACACCCTATCGCTAATAGCGCTTCCACCAATTTTATTACCTGGCTTTCTGTGCCTGCATGAGGGCCGCCGTAATAATCCATAAGAATACAAAGTTTCATGGATTAACCTGCCGTTTGGCGTCCTTTAACACCACTGCATCCAGAACATCCTCATAAAGATCAGTATATGCAGCGGCCATAGCGCAGCTTGAGTATGTATCCGTCACCTTTTTTGTTGCCCATGCCGCTTTTACTTTTCCATCAGGGCGGTTCTCCAGCAAGGTGGTCACTGCATCACCCAGTTCATTCTTGTCGATCCGTGATACCAGTCCACCGCCTCTACCCTGGCCAAGCACACTGGGAATTTCACCTACACGTGTCGAAATAACGGGAAGACCCAAAGCCATCGCTTCGAGCAACGTAATTGGTAATCCTTCTGTTCGTGATGAGATGCTTAAAACATCACTACGCGACATTACGGCCGGTATGTTTTCGACGTATCCAGGCAAGCAGGCGCATGCCTGATCGCCACCAGACTCCCGGATGCGTCTTTCCAATGTTTCTCGCTGCTTACCTTCGCCAAGGATAAGCAAGCCTGCGTCGGGAAATGCCGGTTTCACTTTGGTAAAAAAGGCATCAATGAGTACATCAAATGCCTTTTCAAGAGAAAGACGTCCTACGCCCAGCACTACTGGAGTGTGCCTTTCGATAAATTCGTTCACGTCGGCCGATCCGATCGGGAGCTGGGAGCGTTGCTGGACAGTCACGATATCTAATCCATTGGGTATTGTGCGTGTCCGGGGCGAACCGGAGATTGAGGCAGGAATTTTATCTGCCATTGCAGCGCCAACCATGACGATCCCCGCCATTTGCCGCAATGCACGACGGTCAAGCCATTCGTATAGCCAGGCTTTGGTAAAAAGGCGCGAACCAACATAGCCATGCAAGGTGGTGACCAGGGGGATCTTGCGATAGCGCTCAGGCCACAACCCCATCAGAACATTGAATTTGTAGCCATGGGAGTGCATAAGGTGGTAGCCGTGGTCATGGGCCCAAGCGATAATTTTGCGGGCCTCTTTCGGGTTGAACCCAGGCTTCATGCGCCAACTGACAATCGGTAAATCCAGCTCTTTTGCTGCCTTCTCCAGAGGCTTTTCTACAATACCCAATTCGCCAGCACTTAAAATCGTCGGCTGTAAGCCATTGGCAATTTGAGCCGCGACGAGGCTGAGTAGCATTTTTTCAGCGCCATACAGGCCTCCGCTATCAATCAGATGCAGTATCTTATAGCTCACAGTGTCATCCTTTCCGAGGTGTCCAGATGACTTTTTTTTCGCCTTTAAGAAATGCAGAAGCTGCCTTATAGCAAGCATAATTCAATAACATCAGGTAATACGGCGCTGCGATATAAGGCGGCAACCGACGCCCGTTTTTTTCCCTTTGATAGCCATGCCAAGCCAACCCATATAGCACGAGCAACCCCACAACGCTTAGCGCATAGATACCACCGCGCCCTACAAGAGCTAAAGAAACGATAGTGAAAATCGTTTGGGGGACGAACGCCAAATAGCGAAGCAACTTGTGAGAGATCATCTGGAAAGCGAACAAGCCATTGCGGGCGGGGTTCATCAGGTGCGACATATCCTTCAGTGCCCATAACGCACGTAAAGTCACCCGAACGCGCATGCTGAATTCACTGCTGCCGTCCTGCAAAGCTTCCTCTTTAAGTAATGCTTCAGGCTCGTACACGACTCGTTTGCCTTGCTCTACGACCTTCAGGGGCTGGACAAAATCAGGGAGCTGGTCGGCGCGTAAGGGTTGGTACAGCGATTTTCGCATGGCATCAATGCCGCCATCGACGCCGACAATTGAACCGATGCGAGTTTCCTTTTCCCGCAGCCAATTTTCATACTTCATGTAGGCGCTGCAGCCGTCGCCAACCAACGATCCATCGTCATTGACGTACACCATCTTTCCACTGACATACCCGATTTCCGGGTCTGCAAAGTTGCTTGTCAGTTTGCGCAACGCCAGGGTGTCCCAGTGAGAGTTGGCATCGGAGAACGCGAGGATTTCGCCCGTTGCTTCCGGCACCAGCATGTTCAGGCCAGAGGTTTTGCCCTGTCTTGGGACTTGGCGTACCAGGCGAATGCTGTAGTTTGAATTGTCAGCGAGTCTTTCGACGATGGCATCGGTGCCGTCTTCAGATTCGTCAGACACCACCAGAATCTCCAGCTTGTCTGAGGGGTAGTCAAGTGCCAGCTTGTTGAGGATCGTTGCCTCAATATCAGCGGCTTCGTTATAGGCTGCAATCATTATGGAAACACGGGGAAGGTGCTCTGGATTTTTTTTCACCAGACGCGGCGAGGTAGCCAGCAACGCTACAAGCAGTGGATAGCCAAAATAGATATAAATCAGCAGTACCAATGAAAGCCAGAAAAGCAGGGTTAGCATTGATCGTCGTCCATGATGCCGGTCCAGTAATTAGTGTGGCGTTTTGTGGAGCACATAACCATCCGACTGGCTTTCGGCTGGTTCCGGTGCTGGGGGCTGAGTCGCATAGGCTTGAGCGGCGTCAGGCGCATCAAGCACTCCCTGGCTTATCAGCACATCGCTCATGGTCGTAAACTCAAAGCGCTTAATAAGCTTCTCAAGCCGCTGCTCGCAAACATCAAGATTGTTGTAATGCCGAAAGCGCGAAAACCAGCTCACTTCAAGACGCGGTTGGCCAGGGTCGACTTCCCAGGGATGCAGATAAAAGACAAACGGCTTGCCTTGGCGGTTAATGGAGCCGAGGCCCCACTGACTGAACCAGTATGGGAAAAGACGGAAGTAACCACCACCCGCGATGGGCAAGGTATAGCCAGGCAGTTTCAGTGTGCTGAGTGGAAATTCCGCCAGCACATGGCCGTTATCTGTTGTCAGGCGATGAGGCCAGCGCGGCGTGCCCGGCATGCCGTAGCGGTCGTGATGCACGGGAAAAATGGAAGAGTCCCAGGTGAAACCTTCTTCTGCCAAAATATCGAGTGCCCATCGGGACTGAGCCGTAATCGAGTAGCTTGCAGCACGATAGCCGGTAACCGACTCGCCGATAATATCTTCAAGAATATTCTTGGAACGACGGGTTTCTTCCCGAAAAACTTGCGGGGTCTGATTGTAGATCAGTTGATGACTATAACCATGACTGGCAACTTCATGACCCGCTTGCCTGATGCGCCTAACCAAGGCGGGGGAACGTTCTGCAACCCAACCCAACGTAAAGAAAGTCGCGCGCGTATCGTATCGGTCAAACAAGGCCAACAAGCGGTCGGTGTTGGCCTCAACACGGTACTCCATTGAAGACCAGTCGTCCGTGGATACCGCTTCTGCCAGTGCCGCGACTTGAAAGTAGTCTTCTACGTCAACTGTGAGTGCATTTTTCATTGTCATGACCTGTTCCCCGGGAACATCCTTTTCCCTACCAAACCCGATACTCAACACCTACGAGTATCCAGTTTTCGTCATATTCGCGATTTGACACAGTACTGGCACGTTCGTTGTGACCAATGCGTCCGTCAAAACTGAGGTCTTTGGCGGCCTGATAGGTCAGGCCCACATCGAGGCTTAAAATATTGTCCTCTGAATCATCATCACTGTAGGTGAGGTAGGCATATTCAGCGCCCATATTAATATCCACAAATTCGGATACGGGGCGCGAGTAGCCCACAACCAACGCCGCCCGATCTTCGACGATACCGGTCAGTTCATAGTCGGACCGGTCTGCGTTTACACTCACGTTTAGCCTTGAGGTGTTGCTGAATTGCTTGGTCAACCCCGAACGGAGCGCCGTTACCGTAACGGCGGACGAATCGCGCAGGCCATAGGTAAAGCCGTTGAATTCGACATCATAATCATCGGTTTGGTCAGTCAGCTCCTGGCTGACTTCGATGAATGCGAATGCACTTTCGGTGATTTCGCGGTCTAGCCTGATATTACCTACCCAGCCATCTGACTCTGAATCAAAGCTCTGAAACGTGTTCTCAAGGTGCGTAACGCCCACAGAACCGCTCAATCGCGTGGTGGTGTATTGCTTGTCGAACGTAACCGAGGCGGTCTGCCGTGATATTTCCTGATCGTTATCCAGTTCATTTTTGTCTGCGTAAAGGCTAAGACCGCCACTGAAGGTTTCACTGAACAGATGATTCCAGGATGCAGAACCCAGGATTCGGTTGCCGTCCCGCTCGTCTGGCTCTTTGTATTCGGTGTTTTCATAGCCGGCAGAGAACTGCAACATATCGATTTGACTCAGCCGTATGACGTAACGTGGGCCAGTGGAGAATATGTTGCGACGGGTTGTGTTGTCAGGTGTTGTTGAGTCGCGGGTATCCTGCACGACGTCCCGGGTGTTGTTGCTGACGTCCCAGTAAAAACGCTCAGTTACTTTGCAGCTGCCTAACCAATCAATAGTGGTATAGGTTTGAGGGTCGTAAGTGTCGTTCTGGTATACGCCGTAACCGAGATCTGCAGAAAAGTCAGAGTTGCAATCACTGGGATCCGATTTTTTGCGAATGTAGACTGTTGCCCGGGTTTCAAGGTCGCTTTCGGCGTTGGTATTGCTTCTTCTGACGTTGTCGCTGAAACGTGCATCCGCACCGACGGAGACGGTAGCAGGTTCAGCAAACGCAATCGGGCTGAAAAGCGGTAGGGAGACGGTCAGTAGCAGGGATGGAAGATACCGAATCGTCCTTGATTCATAACATCTAGCCATTGATGATCGCTCCAGCAAATTTGTCAGGCTGGAAAGCCCCTGCGGCATGCTCCACAGCAGACGCCGTAACCTTCCCATGTGGAACAACCAATAGTGCGTAATCACAGAGTTCCGCGAGTATACGGGCGTCGGGCGTATCACTGACCGATGCGGTATCCAGAATAATGAATCGGTCGGGATAACGTCGCCGGATAGCTTGGAGGAACTGCTTCATCCGGAAAGAAGTAAAGAATTCTCCCGGCGATTCGCGGCGACTACCCGCCGGGATGAGCCTTAGCCGGGGAATGCCCGTGGGGTAAATAATACGCGCTATGTCGTAATCAGACTCGTCCAGGAAGTCAGTCAGTCCGGTTTCCGGCGCCATGTCGAGCATGGTGTGCAATGTGGGCTCTCTGAGATTGCAGTCAATCAGCAGTGCTGTTTTTGACTGATCAAATGCAAACGCGGCCGCAAGATTCAACGCGGTGAACGATGCCCCGGCCCCTTCACTCGCGCTGGAAACGACCAGGGTGAAGTTGTTGCCGCCCGAGATTTCAAGAAGTTTGGTACGCAGGTTTCTGAAGCGGTTAACCAGATCACGATTGGAAGATTCGGGATAAATGATCCTGCGCTCATCCAGATCATCATTGGTGAGGCGCCGAGGTTCCTGCATCCGCCGAATCTGCTTGCTGATAACGTACTTATCAACAGCACCGGCACCTAGCTCGAGCGAGCTGGGTACCAGCAAGCGGGAGTCGTCCCACTCGCTGAATGCGGCAGAGTCTGCTCTTGCCGGGGTACCTTTGCCGGCTTCAGCGCCCTGCCCCTCAACACGCGTATCGTCGGCGCGGTCTTCCAGAGTCGGTTCCTCACGGGTTTCATTGCGGTTGGAGTTTTCTGTCGAAGAATGGCGGTTATCTGTCATCAAAACACTCCCATGACAGAAGACACAGCAACGGCGATATAAACCACGGCGACGATGGCCGCGCTGATAATCACGGACATCGTGACCCGTCGATCCCTGCGTTTTTCAAATGGTGTGCGTATATTCGGAATTTCGATCAGTACCGGAATGCCCGAATCACCTTCGAGCTGGCTCTTGGCCCGCACTCTTGGATCAACTTGCAATAAGCCGGCAATTGCACCGAATGGCGCTATCAGGCCAAGCAACAACCCTGCGGCTGCAAACTGAAAAAACTGGGGGCCCGAGGGCGCAAGCGGGAACTGTGCCGTTTCGTTAATGCGGTAGTTCAAACCCTGCCCTTCGATATCAAGATGCATGGAGACGCGCGCCCGCTCACGGCGCTTCAACAAGTCGTCATAGATCTGTTTGTTGACTTCCATATCCCGGGTCAATTCGGAGTACTCGGCTTTATTGCTCTGGATTCGTTCCATGCGTACAACTTGCTCGGCGATCAGATCTTCAAGTGACTGGATCCGCGTGTTGACCGTTTCAATGTCGGTTCGTGCCTTGGCAAGATCAGCACTGAGCTCCTGATACAGGGGGTTGACGATTTGCTCGCCCTGAACAGATTGACTTGAACTACCACCAGCAATAGCAGCGGCACGCTGTTTTCTCAGTTCACTTAACTGCTCTTGCAGGATGACAATATCGGGATAGGTGTCGTGATACTTGAGGCGGAGTGCATCGAGCTGCTCCTGCATCGAGCGAATCCGGGTCTGGTAGGCATCCTGGGTTCTTTCCTGACGGAAGGTGGAGCTCACATTGCCCAGTTGGCGCTCAAGGGAGGCCACTCGGGTTCCCAATTCGCGCTTTTCCAGTTTGGCGAGTTCCAGTTTGCCCCGTAGCCCCGCCATCTTCTGGTTTGCTTCCTGCTCGGTGCCATCGACATTCTCAGACAAAAACACTTTCAATCGGCCCTCGACGTCTGATAACTGCCGTTCGTAGCTTCTCACCTGCTTGTCTATGAACTCGTAGGCACTGCGGCTTTCCGCCTTTTTGCGACTGGTTGATGCTTCAATAAACGCCTGACCTAACCGTTGGGCGATCCGGAATGCCTGCATCGGTGATTCCGCTGAATAACCAATACTGAAGAAGCTCTCGCCTCTTGGGCGGACTTTCAGGTTTTTGCGTAGAACTGCGATACGGCCTTCAAGTTTTTCCGGGTCGAGTTCATCAGCGCCGGCGCCATATATGGCGGTATCCGTCGCAACCTCATTCATGACGTTGCGACTCCACAGCAACTCCTTGGCTGCGGAAGCGCGGTCGTTTATTTCCGTTGTAACGGCACTTCCCTCCATCAACGGCCCGATAATGTTCTGGTCGTCGACGAAAATAACCACTTCAGATTCATACTTGTACGGCCACAGAAATCCAAGCGCGAGCACGCCAAAACTGACGAGCGCAAAAACCAGAACCGCATGCCATTTGCGGACTCTTACTTCGCGAAAGATTTCACCTGGCAGGTGAGAAAGCGGAAGTGCCATATCGAAAACCTGACTATCATCTGTCTCTGTGCTGAATCCACCTCAGCACCGCTATCTGGGCGTTGTGCAACCCAACTGCAAGCTGTCATTCATACGGCTGAAAGTTAAAAATTACGCTCCGGCACCGTCATGATGTCGCCCGGCTGTAATCGGTAATTGGTTTTGATATCACCACGTTTGAGGATGTCTTCCAGGTTGACGGGGATGGCCACAACCTCATCCCCCATTGGACGATAAAGCATGGCATCTTCCATTGAGGCAAAAGGCGTTGCACCGCCGGCAGACAGCACCACATCCATCACAGTCATGCCTGCGCGAAACGGCACTGACATGGGCGCCTGAACGGCACCGGTAATACGAACACGGTCGGTAAACTCATGGGAGTTCATGCCGGTAACCACAATGCTGACCTGTGGCTCACGAATGAATTCGGCCAGGCGTGATTCGATGGATGACGAGAGGTCTTCAGGGGTTCTCCCACTGGCCTGGACGTCTCCAACGAGAGGCACGGAAATACGGCCATCAGGACGAATAGGCACCGCGACGCTGAGGTCGGGATTACGCCAAACCGATACCTGGACCACGTCGGTAGGCCCCAGGATGTATTCATCAGCTTCCTGGGTTTGTTTGCTCAGGGCCTGCTGGATTTTATCAGGCGACGAAGCCGGGTTACTGGTACAGCCTGAAAGGATCAATGAAACCAACGCCAATGTAGCAATCAACATCCTTGCCATTTCTATTCCTCTACGTTTTCTGTAAGACGCCCTTCGGCCTGCAATTGCGGGTGGCCAACGGCTTTAGCTCTATCGTGAACCTTTTTTAAACAATATCACTTCTACTGTCTGAATAATAATCAACAAATCCAGCAAAAGACTCTGGTTTTTAATGTAGTACAGATCGTAGCGAAGCTTCTCTCGCGTATCTTCTTCGTTGTCCGCATAGGCGAAGCACAATTGCGCCCAACCGGTAATGCCGGGCTTTACCCGATGCCGTTCATCATAAAGCGGAATATTCTCGGAAAGCTGCTTCACGAAAACAGGGCGCTCAGGACGCGGACCTACAAATGCCATTGTACCGTTCAATACATTAAAGATTTGCGGCAACTCATCGATACGAACCTTGCGAATAAAATCCCCTACCCGTGTCACTCGCGTATCGTTTTTCTGAGCCCATACGGCACCATTCTTTTCAGCATCCGTTCGCATGGAGCGGAACTTGTGCACGTGAAAGACTTTGCCGTTAAGCCCGACACGCTCCTGACTGTACAACACTGGCGCTTTCAGTCCTTCCTCAAGCTTTATTGCCAACACCGTCAGCAGCATCAGCGGCGACGCGGCGAGGAACAGCACGCCGGCTGTTAGTAAATCAATTGCCCTCTTCCCAAAACCAGACACCGAGGACACCGTGAAACCGTCCGAAAACACCAGCCAGCCCTGGGAGATCATTTCCAGCGCCACTTTACGGGATTCACGTTCATAGAAAGTCGCGCCATCGACAATCTTGACGCCTTCCATTTTGCACTCAAGCAGATCTTCCATCGGCAAACCTTTGCGGCGGTCGTCGACCGCGACAACAATTTCGCTAACAGGATGATTCAGTATGTAATGGTGAAGAGACGATGAAGGCTGCAGGCAATGTTCAAGTGGGACCTCTCTGGCTTCACTTGGTAAGGGTACGAAGCCGACAAGCGTGAAACCTTTGCGGTTGAATGGTGTTCTGAGATCCTCAAGCAGGCGCGCAGCGCGCACGCCGGCTCCCAATACCAACACCTTGCGCTTGAATGCATCATCGCCCAGCAACGCGAAAAATAGCGTTCGCGACACACCCAGCAAAAAGAAACCCAGCACCGATGCCGCTGCAATCAGGCCACCACCGATATACCAGAGCCACGCGGGTGCTATCAGGTAGGCCGTTAACGATAAGGGAATGCTCAGGATCAAGGCCATGATCGTGCGCAGCATCATGCCTGAGAGCCCTTCCTCAACCCGGGACTGATGTACGCCCAGGGCCATCATCACGAGCAGGTTGATGCTTGAAAAAGCAATTGCCGAGGGAAGTATGAAAAACCAGCTATCGAGAAGAAACTGCAAGTCGCCGAAATAGCGAAAGAATGATGCGATGTAAAATGCAGCCGTGAGGACGCAAAAGTCGATCAGGCCGAGGATCGCAAAAGGGAGGTGAATGTAGTGTCTGAATATCCTGACGTGTGCCACGTCAACTCCTTGAGGAACATCGCATCCATTGCAATCCCATCGCCATTCATTGGCATTGGGCAATAAGTCACCAGCTTACAGTCCGTTAATCGGTGCGAATTGTACGGTAATCTGTCAAATATTCAATTAACTAACTGCTGATAACACCTATTGGGACTCTGCAAAACTCAAGGCGCTTACCCTGAATCGCCAAAGGGCGTGTTCAAGGTTCGCTAATCACTCCATCAGGGTAAAGAAAAATACTGCAAAATCATTCGCCGGAATCCGGGAGTCAGCCACTGGCAACGCTCAATCAAAGGTACTGAGAGCTGCCAGCTCCACCCTGCTAAATCACAAACATATCCACAAACCTGTGGACTGGCGTGCCTTCAAGCAACGACTGGTTTTTGCACAACTCGAAAATCCGGTCACATTGCTGCGCCGGAAAGCGGGTTGCGAGATGTGTGCGGAACTTGTCTTCCAGCAATGGGATGCCGTTCTTCCTGCGCCGACGGTGGCCAATGGGATACTCGACAGCGACCTTGTCGGTGCTGGATCCATCCTTGAAGAACACCTGAATCGCGTTGGCGATTGAGCGCTTGTCTGACTCCAGGTATTCACGGGTGTAACGTTCGTCCTCGATCACTTCCATTTTGTCCCGAATGACGTCGATGACGGGATTGGCAGCGTGGAAGCCGTCTTCATACTGATCTGCAGTCAAGGTGCCGAAGATCAATGGTACAGCCGTCATATACTGCAGGCAGTGATCCCGGTCAGCGGCATTTGCCAGCTTGCCCACTTTGGAAATGATGCGAATGGCGGATTCGTGAGTGGTGATAACGATTTTGTCGATATCATCCAACCGGTCTTTTACTTGTGGGTGCAGCGTGACCGCGGCTTCGGCTGCGGTTTGCGCATGGAATTCAGCCGGGAAAGAGATCTTGAACAGGATATTTTCCATTACGTAGGAACCAAAATCCTGGGGCAACGAGAAGCGTTGTTTGTCTTCCGGCTTTAGCGCCTGATCTTTGTTGGTTTTGCTGAACAGCACATCATAGAACCCCCATTGGGGGGCCGTTAATGCACCGGGAATCCCCATTTCGCCTCGCATCGCAATATCGACCAGGCGCACGGCTCTGGAGGTGGCATCGCCTGCCGCCCATGATTTGCGAGAGCCTGCGTTAGGGGCATGCCGATACGTGCGTAGCGATTGGCCGTCAACCCAGGCATGAGACAGTGCCGATAGCATCTGCTCGCGACCGGCGCCCATCAATTTCGCGGTTACGGCTGTTGATGCCACCTTGACCAGCACCACGTGATCCAGTCCGACCCGGTTAAACGAGTTTTCCAGCGCCAGCACACCCTGAATTTCGTGAGCCATGATCATGGCTTCCAACACGTCACGCATGGTCAATGGCAGCTCACCACTGGCAACGCGTTTCTGGGATAAGTGGTCAGCGACCGCAAGAATACTGCCCAGGTTATCGGAGGGATGCCCCCACTCTGCAGCAAGCCAGGTATCGTTGTAATCAAGCCAGCGCACGATGCAACCGATATCCCAGGCGGCCTTGACCGGATCAAGACGGAATGAGGTACCGGGAACGCGCGCGCCATGTGGCACGGTTGTGCCTTCTACAATGGGGCCAAGATGCTTGGTACATTCAGGGAAACGCAAAGCCAACAGCCCGCAGCCAAGTGTGTCCATCAGACAATTGCGTGCGGTATCCAGTGCTTCGGGGCTTTGTACTGTAAAGGTCAGGACGTAATCGGCGATTTTCTGCAGAACGTCGTCATAATCGGGGCGTTCATTGAGATCGTAGGTGGCAGACATGGTGTGCTTCCTCTTTCTCGGGGCGTATTCATATAGCGCGCCGTCGCAGGTCAGCTCGCAACCGGCGCGCTCAGAAACCGGGATCTCTGGTATTAAAAAGCATCCCCCGGTATGCGTACCCAACCTTCCATCAGAATGCGGGCACTGCGACTCATTGAGGCCTTGATAACGGTCCATTCGCCGTTGACCTGATTAGCTTCACCGCCTACACGCAGAGTGCCGGAGGGATGACCGAACATGACGGCATCACGTTCACCGCCTCCTGCTGCAAGGTTGACGAGCGTGCCCGGTATAGATGCCGCCGCACCTATGGCAACGGCTGCCGTGCCCATCATGGCATGATGCAGTTTGCCCATGGACATGGCTCGCACAAGCAGATCCACATCGCTGGCGACAATGCGTTTGCCACTGGATGCAGTATAGTCCGCGGGACCGGCCACAAAGGCGACCTTCGGAGTGTGCTGACGGTCAGCGGCTTGCTCGATGTTCTGAATCAGCCCCATACGCACAGCCCCATGGGCGCGAATCGTCTCGAACATCTCCAGCGCGCGAGCGTCGCTGTTGATTGCGTCTTGCAGTTCAGTGCCGTTGTAGCCGATGGCTTCGGCATTAACAAAGATCGTCGGAATACCGGCATTGATCATCGTCGCCTTCAGCGTTCCCAACCCGGGTACATCAAGATCGTCCACAACGTTACCGGTCGGGAACATCGCGCCTTCGCCGTCCGCCGGATCCATGAACTCGACCTGCACTTCCGCTGCAGGGAATGTCACCCCGTCCAGCTCGAAGTCGCCGGTTTCCTGGACAGCGCCGTCGGTGATCGGAATATGCGCAACGATGGTTTTGGCAATATTTGCCTGCCAGATTCGCACAATCGCCACGCCATTCTGCGGCACGCGATCGGGATCAATGAGGCCGCTGTTAATCGCGAAAGCACCAACGGCGGCCGTCAGATTGCCACAGTTACCGCTCCAGTCGACAAAGGCCTTGTCGATGGCAACCTGACCGAACAGGTAATCGACGTCATGATCTGGTTGCGTGCTTTTCGAAAGGATAACGGTTTTGCTGGTGCTGGACGTGGCGCCGCCCATTCCATCGGTTTGCTTGCCATAGGGATCAGGACTGCCAATCACTCTAAGCAGCAAGTTGTCGCGGGCTTCTCCCGGAACCTGTGCGGCTTCAGGCAGATCAGCAAGGTTGAAGAACACGCCTTTGCTGGTGCCTCCGCGCATGTAGGTCGCGGGAATTCTGATCTGGGGAACATGACTCATATAACCTGCTCCGAATAAGGCGGGACAACGGGCTGATATAGGCCCGCAGCCCCGCTATCTGCTTCGTTAGACGGCAACTTCCGCTTCGGCGATGAAGTCTTTGGCGAAACGTTGCAGCACGCCACCCGCTTCGTAGATCGACACTTCCTCTGCGGTATCCAGGCGGCAAATAACCGGTATCTCGACCTGTTCGCCATTACGGCGTGTCATCACCAGTGTCAGCGTTGCACCTGCAGTGGGCTTGCCGACGACATCAAAGGTTTCGGTACCATCGATCCCCAAGGTCGTACGAGTTGTGCCTGGTTGGAACTCCAGTGGCAGCACACCCATGCCGACAAGGTTGGTGCGGTGAATGCGCTCAAAGCCTTCGGCGGCAATGGCTTCAACACCCGCCAGCCGAACACCTTTGGCAGCCCAATCACGGGACGATCCCTGGCCGTAATCAGCACCTGCAATGATGATCAGCGGCTGCTTGCGGTCCATATAGGTTTCGATAGCTTCCCACATGCGCGTGACTTTGCCTTCCGGCTCGAGGCGCGCCAGTGAGCCCTGCTTTACCTTGCCGTCTTCCTGAACCATCTCGTTCAACAGCTTGGGATTGGCGAAGGTCGCCCGTTGCGCTGTCAGATGATCGCCACGGTGCGTCGCGTAGGAGTTAAAGTCTTCTTCCGGCACGCCCATTTTGTGGAGGTATTCCCCGGCGGCGCTTGCCATCTGGATCGCATTGGAAGGCGACAGGTGGTCCGTGGTGATATTGTCCCCCAACACCGCCAGTGGCCGCATGCCTGTCATCGACCGTTCACCGGCAAGCGCGCCTTCCCAATAAGGAGGACGACGGATGTAGGTACTTTGTGGGCGCCACTCATACAGCGGCTCGGCCATTTCTCGCGCATCGGAGGTTACATCAAACATGGGGATATAGACTTCGCGATACTGCTCGGGCTTCACGCTCTTTTTGACGATCGCATCTATTTCTTCGTCGCTTGGCCAGATATCTTTCAGCGTGACCGGGTTACCGTCCTTGTCGGTTCCCAGTACATCTTTTTCAATATCAAACCGGATAGTACCGGCGATAGCGTAAGCGACAACCAGCGGCGGTGACGCCAGAAATGCCTGTTTGGCATGCGGGTGAATACGGCCATCGAAGTTACGGTTACCGGACAATACTGCGGTAGCGTAAAGGTCGCGATCGACCACTTCTTTCTGGATAACCGGATCGAGCGCTCCACTCATACCGTTACACGTAGTGCAGGCGAATGCCACAACGCCAAAGCCAAGATTCTCCAGCTCGGGCAGGAGCTCGGCTTCTTCGAGATACATTTTGACGGTCTTTGATCCCGGCGCCAGTGACGACTTCACCCAGGGCTTACGGGTCAGCCCCAGCTTGTTGGCATTACGTGCAATCAGCCCGGCTGCAATCATATTGCGCGGGTTGCTGGTGTTGGTGCAGCTGGTAATCGCCGCAATGATGACTGCGCCATCCGGCATCTTGCCTTCTTCATTTTCGACTTTGCCGGCGATACCGCGTGCCGCCAAATCGGATGTCGGCAGACGGGCATGAGGGTTTGACGGCCCCGCCAAGGTGCGGGTGACGGTCGACAGATCGAACTTCAGAACACGCTCGTACTCGGCCTCTTTCAGGCTATCTGCCCAGAGCCCGGTTTCTTTTGCGAAAGTCTCAACCAGTTTGACCTGCTCATCTTCACGGCCGGTCAGCGTCAGGTAATCGATGGTTTGCTCATCGATATAGAACATTGCGGCTGTGGCGCCGTATTCGGGCGTCATGTTGGATATGGTGGCGCGATCGCCAACGGTCAGGCGTGACGCGCCTTCACCGTAGAATTCCAGATAAGCACCGACAACGCGCTCTTTGCGCAGGAACTCCGTTAACGCCAGCACCAGATCAGTACTGGTGATGCCTGGCTGAAGCTTGCCTGTGAGTTCGACACCTACAATATCCGGCAGGCGCATATAGGATGCGCGGCCCAGCATGACACTCTCGGCTTCCAGGCCGCCTACACCAATGGAGATAACGCCCAGCGCATCGACCATCGGCGTATGGCTATCGGTGCCGACACAGGTGTCCACAAAGGCAACACGATCGCGGACCTGAACCACTGGGGACATTTTTTCCAGGTTGATCTGGTGCATGATGCCATTACCCGGAGGAATCACATCGACGTTCTTGAACGCCGTCTTGGTCCAGTTAATGAAGTGGAAACGGTCATCATTCCGGCGATCTTCAATAGCACGGTTCTTTTCAAACGCGTCTTTTTCGAAGCCCGCATGCTCGACTGCCAGCGAGTGATCCACTATCAGCTGGGTAGGCACAACCGGGTTAACCTGCGCAGGATCGCCGCCCTTCTCGGCAATGGCATCCCGAAGACCTGCCAGATCAACCAGCGCTGTCTGACCCAGGATATCGTGGCAGACCACCCGCGCGGGGAACCAGGGGAAGTCCAGATCACGTTTGCGTTCGATCAACTGTTTCAGCGAATCGGTCAGCATGGATGGATCGCAACGGCGCACGAGGTTTTCCGCCAGTACTCGCGAGGTATAGGGCAAACCGGCATATGCGCCAGGCTGAATCGCCTCGACCGCTGCGCGGGTATCGAAATAGTCCAGGTCGGTGCCTGGCAGGGCTTTACGGTATTCAGTATTCATGGGTATCGACTCAATCAGATGATCCGGGAAAACGACGACGGGGAGCCGTGCAATCACACGCTCCCCTGTGCTGACTAACGCAGAATCAGCGCTTGTCGATCGGCAGCCATTCCTGATGCTCAGGCCCGGTGTAGTCGGCGCTCGGACGGATAATCCGGTTATTTTCGCGCTGTTCCTTCACGTGTGCTGTCCAGCCAGAAACCCGGGACATCACGAAGATCGGCGTAAACAGTTCCGTCGGAATGCCCATGAAGTGGTAGGCAGAGGCATGGAAGAAGTCGGCGTTGCAGAACAGCTTCTTCTCGCGCCACATCACCTCTTCACAGCGCACAGAAACGGGATAGAGCACGTCGTCACCCACTTCTTGTGCCAGCTTTTCGGACCACTTCTTGATAATCGCGTTACGCGGATCAGATTCGCGGTAGATCGCGTGGCCGAAGCCCATGATCTTTTCCTTACGCTCCAGCATGCCCATCAGGCCCTTCTCTGCTTCATCAGCAGACGAAAACTTCTGGATCAATGCCATGGCAGCTTCGTTCGCGCCGCCATGAAGAGGGCCTCGCAATGTGCCAATCGCGCCGGTCACACAGCTGTGGATATCAGACAGCGTGGACGCACAAACGCGCGCGGTGAAGGTTGAAGCGTTGAACTCATGCTCAGCGTAAAGAATCAGCGATACGTTCATCACACGCTCGTGCAGCTCGCTCGGCTTCTTGCCGTGCAACAGCTCGAGGAAGTGCCCGCCAATGGAGTCACTCTCTCCTGCGGTGTCGATCCTCACGCCGTCATGGGCATAGCGATACCAATAGCAAATAATGCCCGGAAACGCTGCCAGCATGCGGTCGATCTTGTCGTCCTGCTCGCTGAAGTCGTTTTCCGTTTCAAGGTTGCCCAGCATTGAGCAGCCGGTACGCATTACATCCATCGGATGCGCATCTTTGGGGATCTGTTCCAAGACGGCCTTCAAGGCGTCGGGCAATACACGCAGACTCTGGAGCTTGTCGACATAGGCATCCAGTTCCTGCCGGTTTGGCAGCTTGCCACGCAATAACAGGTAGGCCACTTCCTCAAACTGGGCGTTCTCGGCAAGATCGGTAATCTCATAGCCGCGATAGGTCAAACCCGCGCCGGTTTTACCAACGGTACAAAGTGACGTCTGACCCGCGACCTGGCCACGCAGGCCGGCGCTGTTCTGTGGTTTCTCGCTCATCAGAAAATCTCCTGTTGGTTAGCCTTTTTGCTGGGCAAAAAGCGCGTCCAGTTTTTGTTCAAATTCGTGATAGTTCAGAAAATCGTAGAGTTCCATGCGGGTTTGCATGGTGTCGACCACATCTTTCTGGTCACCCTTGTCGAGGATGTTCTGGTAGACGTTCAGCGCCGCCTTGTTCATCGCCCGGAAGGCGCTCAACGGATATAGCACCATTCCGGCACCTGCTTCCGCAAGTTCCTTGCAGTTATAAAGAGGTGTCGCACCAAATTCCGTAATATTTGCCAAAATCGGCACATCAAGCGCGTCTGCAAACGCGCGGTAATGCTCAAGCTCGGTTACGGCTTCGGCAAAAATGCCATCAGCACCCGCTTCAACGCAGGCTTTCGCTCGTTCGATTGCCGCTTCCAGACCTTCCTGCTGGAACGCGTCTGTGCGAGCCATGATGAAGAAATCATCGTCAGTACGCGCATCGGCACAGGCCTTAATGCGATCGACCATTTCCTGCTGGGACACAATCGCTTTGTTGGGGCGATGACCACAACGCTTCTGCGCCACCTGATCTTCAATATGGACCGCCGCAGCACCAGCCCGTTCCATTTCTTTGATGGTACGGCCAATGTTGAACGCCCCACCCCAGCCGGTATCGATATCAACCAGCAAGGGTGTATCAGTGGCTGCGGTAATCCGGCGAACATCTTCAATGACATCGTTCAGCGTCGTCATGCCGAGGTCAGGCAGACCATAAGAGGCGTTCGCAACGCCACCGCCTGACAGGTAGATGGCCTGGTGCCCAACACGTGATGCCATCATGGCGCAGTAGGCATTTACTGCCCCGACAATCTGTAGTGGTGCGTTTTCTTTGAGTGCCTTGCGGAAACGGCCTCCGGCGGTCAATGACTGGCTCATAAATCTTCCCCTGTGTTCAGAGAGTTAAACTGCCTGATTGAATTTTGTTTTCGATATTGAGGCGCGCAGCGTTGATATGCCGCTGCATCAGGAACCGGGCCAACTCACCATCGCGTTGGGCAATGGCGTCGGCAATACTGCGGTGTTCGCGGAGCGCTTTGTGGGGACGACCGGCAGAGGTGCTTAAACGGTAGCGATACATGCGGACCATGTAATAGAGATCGCCCAGCAACATCTGGCTCAGCTTGCGATTACGACTGCCCATCGCGATGCGATAGTGAAAATCATAATCACCTTCATGTTGATAGTAGGCCTGCCCTTGCGCCTGATCCACCATTTCTTCATGACGGTCGAGCAGCGCCAACAAATCGGTAATTTCTTCGTCGGTCATCCGTTCCGCCGCCTGCTGTGCAGCAAGCCCTTCCATAGCTTCCCTTATCCAATAAAGCTCCACCAGTTCATCCCCGCTGATGGACACGACTTTGAACCCGGCATGAGGCCGGCGGATCAACAGGCCTCGGGACTCGAGACGCCCCAAGGCTTCACGCAGAGGACCGCGGGTAAGCGCGAAACGTTCGCAAAGATCAATCTCACCGACCTTCTCACCCGGGGCAAGATCACCTTTTACAATCGCAGTTTGTAGACAATCGAATGCATCGTCTGCTCGCGTGGCGGTCTGGGAACGATTTTCCAGGATAGTAACGGACATATTGTTGACAATATCGGCCTATGTGAGGGCCAAGCTACGCCGCAGACTTATTTTTGTCAACAATCAAACGTGAGTCGAGCCATTTTATGCTCGAAATAGGCGAGAAATCTGTGAGAAAGGGACTTCGAACGGCGATCTTGTTAACAATCCAGTTAACCTGATCGCCGTTTCCCACTATCACACCAGCAGCGCTCCAGAGCTTAAAACAGCTTCCGCTTGTCAGTTGGAGGTGGGGTGTATTGGTACAACCAGGTTTCAGTGAGCGGCTGATCGCCCAGCTTGAGGTACACCCGCAGATCTATCGGTGTCTCGGTATCATCAGGCACCAGATCGAACATCGCGCGATAGCCGTTGATTGAGGCCAACGGACGGGCTGAGGTAATTTCGACTTTCCCGCGACTGGCGACAATAACAGCTTCAATTTCGGCATCGTCTCCAAGCATGCCGAGTACACCGCCTGCAAAATCAATAGCAAAACGCCAGGAGAAATACTCGCGTTTCTGCCCCACGACGCCGCCCAGGCCAGTGCGGGTAGCCCGGGTTGTCGCCAGCTCACGGGGGCTATCCGGAGCGCGTTCCCCCCATGTCAGTTTGTAGGAGAACAAGTGCTCCTTGCCAACCGCGAGCGGCTTTTCCGGCTTCCAGAAAGCCACAATGTTATCGAAGGTTTCATCCTCGGTCGGGATTTCGACCAGCATAACGGCGCCCTTGCCCCACTCTTCCGAGGGATTTACCCAGACACTGGGGCGCTTCTCGTAGAACACGCCATCATCCTGATAGTGATCAAAATCGCGATCGCGCTGCAGCAGCCCGAAGCCTTTGGGATTGTTATCACTGAAACTGTTTACCCGCACATAATGCGGATTGACCAACGGTCGCCATAGCCATTCGCCACCGCCGGTCCACATGGCCAACCCATCAGAATCGTGGATTTCCGGCCGCCAATCGTAGGATACGCGATTATGATTCTCGCCCACCTGATACATGCTGGTGAGAGGTGCGATACCGAGCCGTTCAATCTCTTTGCGAGGATATAGCGCAGCGCCGATGTTCATCACCATATTGCGCCCCGGGTAGATATCGAACACATAAGCACCGGTGATACTGGGCGAATCAAGTAAGGCGTAGACGGTTAGTTTTCCGGAACCATCTGACGGCTTCTCCAGCCAGAAGGCAGTAAACGTCGGGAACTCCTCGTCATGGTCTGTTGCCGTGTCGATCGCCAGCCCGCGGGCCGACATGCCGTATTGCATGTCTTTGCCAACGGCGCGGAAGTAGCTGGCCCCCAGAAATGCAGCCAGATCGAGCTTGTAGTTGGTATGGAATTGAACGCGAAAACCCGCATAGCCCAGGTCGTCAGGAAGATCGCCCAGCGGTTGTTTCCCGTCATACTCGAAGTAATCCGGATCATAAGCTAACTCTCGCGCTTCTCCGTCAATCACCTCGAAGATATGCACCGGCGTCTGAAAATACAGGCCAAGATGGAACAACTGGGCACGAAATGCGCTGCCATCGTCCTGCCAGAGCGACTTCTCGGGCCGAAAGCGGATCGCCTGATAGTCATCCCAGGACAGCTTCTGCAGCGATTTTGGCAGCTCACCCTCGTGAGACTTGAATGGCTTTGAAGCCAGATCCCTTGCGTGGCCTTTGAGCCAGGCGTAATCAAAACGTTTTGACTCGCCAATCGGCTTACCCTGCGCCAGACGGCTTGTGAGCAATGCCGGAACCGGCAACCCGTAAGCCGCCAGCGCCGCTGCCGTTTTCAAAACTGATCGTCTGTCCATAGCGTGCTCTGCCTTTCACGTTGGAATTGAAAAGGTTTGACTCAGAAAACCTCTGAACGCCCCAATCCGTCATTCAGAGGTTCAGTCAGGTTTGGTTGGACACAAGGGTCAACCGGCGCCCCCAGTAACTTTCAGGTTCTGCCCGCCAGACCGCCCGGTGAAGCCAGCTGAGCGCTTCCCGGTCGCGGCAGATGTGACTTAGCTCACTGCGGGTAAGCGCATCAGGCCCGTCTCTCAGGCATGTTTTACACAACCGCAGCAATATTTCCTGGCGCAAGGTCGCTCTGTGGGGTCGGGCAAAACTTTGATGCATTTTGTTCAAACCAGGCGAAATGATGGCCTCCTCGAAGCGGGTTAACCCCTTGAGGCGAGGCAGCAACTTCCGCTCATCCTCTGTGTCGTTTAGCAGCTTCGAAGGCGCTATCTCCTCCGGAATCAGCAACATACCGTGCCGACGTAGCGCCTGGCCGACACGAACGCGACTTAACAGCACCGAGGTCGGCGCCGCCAGCACCAGCGGTATCGCAACCGGCAACGACCACAGGAAAAACATCATATCCAGCGACCAGGCGAAACCGGACCATGCCAGCCCGGCAATCATGCCTGGCAGCTGTGAAACAAAGGCGTCCTTCCAGGTTGTTTCCTCAGTGCGGTTTTGTCCGGCCCAGCTCAATGAGAAGTTCAATAACGCACCCAGAACATAACGGCTATGGGCCAGCATGCGGATGGGTGCCAGCAACATGGAAACGAGAATCTCAAGAAACACGCTGATCAGCATCTTGAAAAAGCCGCCGAATTTCGCCGATGTCTTGTTCACCAGCACATCAAAAATGGCCATGAATTTCGGCAGGAAAAGTAACGCAAAGGTGCTCAGTGCCAGCCCAACAGCCCATAGCGGGCGCCATTCCGGCCAGCGCGGAAACAGTCCCTGATGACCCTCCGGAAAATAGTCTATCGGCGTTAACGCCATCTGCGCGGCCTCTACCGTTGTGAGCGCCAGAAACGCAAACCACAGCGGGGATGCCAGGTACGCCATAATGCCGTTGAGAAACGCCATTCGGTGAGCAAAGCGTATTTTTTTGCCAAACAGCATGATCCACAGGTGCTGCAAATTGCCCTTTGACCAGCGCTCGTCCCGGGTTAATTCGTCGGATATGGTGGGCGGCGACTCTTCGTAGCTTTCACCCAGACCGGGCTCAAGCCAGACTTCATAGCCTGCACGACCAATATAGGCAGCCTCTACAAAGTCGTGACTCATAATCGGACCTTTGAACAGACCAAAGCCCGGTAACTTGCGAAGACCACAGTGCGCCATGAAAGCATCGGTTCTGATGATCGCGTTGTGCCCCCAGAATGCGGCATCGCCCATCTGAACGGCCGCCAGCCCGGTTGAGAACAGCGGCGAATACACCCTGTTGGCAAACTGCTGGAGGCGGGCAAACATCGACTGGCCGTTGATGAGTGTGGGGTTGGTCTGAAGAATACCCGTGCGTGGTTCGCGCTCCATCAGTTGCACCATGCGAACCAGAGTATTGCCGCTCAGCAGGCTGTCGGCATCCAGCACAATCATGTACTTGGCGCGGCGCCCCCAGCGGCGAAGGAAATCAGCTACGTTTCCGCTCTTGTAATTCAGGTTCACCGTACGGCGACGATAAAACAGGCGCCCTTTTGCACCCAGCTCATCACACATCGCCTTCCAGGCCGCTTGCTCCTCCAGCCAGACATTGGGGTCGCGACTGTCCGACAGGATATAGAACTCGAAATGCTCGATATTGCCGGTCCGTTCAATGTCCCGATAAACCGCGCGCAGGCCTCTGAGTGTGCGCTGTACCGGCTCGTGATAGATCGGCATGACAACCGCTGTTCGGGCCAGTGGGGTTTGATCAAGCTGATCTGCGGAATGGCGGTTGAGAAGCGAATAACGATCGCCCCTTCCAAGACGAAGTACCAAACCGAACACAGCCGTCCAGAAGCCGACAGCGATCCACGCATACAGCAATGCAAACAGGGCGATCAGCCCGATTTCCACCAGCGTTCCGCCGTGGTAGGGCAATATCCAAAGCAGGTAATAGCTGGCAACCGCAGTCTGCCCCAGTACGAAGGTAATCAGCAGCATGCGCCGAAAAAAAGCCACCCCCCGCCAACTCACGGTGCTTTCGGGAAGCTCTGGCGTTGGTGCTACATCGGGTACTGCATTCGGAACCGCTTCAGACATAAGGGCGGTATCCTATGCTGCCGCGTTTTAAGGGAGGCCGCTGCTCCGGAAGATCCGGCTCAGGGAGGTCGAAATAATCGGCTATGCGGTCGACTGCACGCTCAATCACCTTTTCGTCACTTTCGGCGAACACCGAATCAACTAACTGCAATGCGCGCCGGCTGACATCCTGGGTGGGCTCGATATCGTACCCCTGCAGGTAAATCATGACGCGATCGAGCGCCTGCTGACATCGTGTTCTGGCCATAACATTCTCCCTGTTGCCGCAAAGTGCAGCCCGATCGACTTAGCCTTCGCTAACGAGGCGGTTCACTCGGAATCGGCTCGAATATCCGAACCGGGTGGCAATTCATAACTCCAGGTTTCGGTCAGCGGTTTGTTGTCCAGACTAAGGAAAGCGCGAAGCGACATCACCTGATTCGATGCCGGCTTGACGAGCATCGACAAACGCCAGGTATTCTCCTCCGGATTGCGGACGACAAAGTGCTCCAATACTTCGACACCTTTGCCCCCGGTCACTTTACTCACGACTGCGTTTTTCTCGGTCAGGTCATCCAGTTCGCCGCCAGTAAAGTCGACAATAAGCCGATAGGCGCCGTCCACATCACCACCCCCAACACGGTCACCGTCACCTACAAACGTTCGCACCGCGTGAGCAGTTTCCTGACCCGCCACCGTTTCATCGCCAAAGGTAAGCGAATAATCGAGCCCCATTTGCGCGCCCGCTTTGATCGGCCCTTCCGGTCGCCAGAATGCCACGATATTGTCGTTCACCTCCGAGCGGGTCGGAATTTCAACCAGCACGACCTGACCTTTGCCCCAGTCACCCTTGGCTTCGACCCAGGCGCTTGGCCTTTTATCGTAACGGGCTTCCAGATCTTCGAACTTGCCGAAATCCGTGTCGCGCTGCATGAAGCCAAAGCCGCGCACATCTTCAGTCTGGAGATAACTCATGCGCAGATCGCGCGGGTTAATCAGCGGTCGCCACAGCCATTCTCCCGATTTGCCGTCATGCACAAGCAGACCATCCGAATCATGAACCTGAGGGCGCCACTCGCCTTTCGGCTTAACGGTGTTTTCGCCGTAGTAGAACATGCTGGTGAGCGGTGCCATGCCCAGCAAATCAATATCAGAGCGGAAGAAAAGTTTGGCCGTGACATCAATACGCGTGCTGTCCCCCGGGTGTATCTGGAACTGATAGGCGCCAGTCACACTAGGCCCATCCAACAAGCCGTACACAGTCATTGATTTGGAGTCGCCTGCCGGGTGCTCAAGCCAGAACTCGGTAAATGCAGGTACTTCTTCACCTGAAGGCAGACCGGTATTCAGTGCGATACCACGTGCCGATACTCCAAACTCGTTGTCACGCCCGATACCCTGGAAATAACTGGCCCCGGCAAACATGAGGAATTCATCCCGACTCTTACCGCTTTTCATCGGAAACGTCAGTTTGAAGCCGGCATAGCCAAGATCAGCAGGAATACGCTTTTCAAATGCCGGACTGGGATAGTTGAACACCGATTTGTCAAAAACAACGGGCCTCACACCTTCGCTATCAACCTCGTTTATGGTGACAGCGTGGGAGTAGTACATGCCGGGCGGCATCATCTTGACCTGGAAACTGGATTTACTCCCGCGCCAGAGACTCCTCTCAGGTTTGAAGCGTACATCGTGGTATTGGCTATAACTCAGGTCACGCAAGAACTGCGGGGCCTGTTCGGGCGCTTCGTAGTCTTTTTTGGAGAGCGACTGTGCCTTGTCTATCACCGTGTTGAAATCGAATGCGGCAACACCGGATGAGCACACCATCAGGCCCGCGCAGATTACCGGTGTAAAAGCAGAACTCCAGAGGGAGCGAACTGAAAGCATGGACTATCCTTCTCCGACGTCTCAGGATCTCCACAGCGATAAATCAAACGCTATGAATGCTTCAGACGACGCCCCTGCACCTCGGTACGCTTAAAAAGAAGGACAGCGGCATTGCCTCGACAGGGTACGCGCACCAAACCGAATCAAGAGATTTGAATGACACATTTCCTTTGCTAGAAGATCCTATGTGAAACAACAATTTAACACCCGGGACGAACATTGCATCAAGTGAAAACTGTGTAAGGCGATTAATTCAGGTGATCCGACAACTACCTGCCTCAAGTTACGATAGGCAAAGTCGGCACAAAAAAACAGAGGGGAAGACCTGTCTTCGCAGGCGATGGAAAATGGCCGGACAGGAATCCGGCACAGGCGTTGTTTCAGATACCGAGAGAGAAAGACAACTTGACGTCGGGCAACTCAGGGGGGGACGCCGCATCGCTGGAAGCGCCCAACATTTTACCTACACTCAGGCCTGCGCTCATACGCTGCCCCGTCAACCTGAGAGAGACTTCTGCCGCACTCGCGCTGCCATAGTTATCGCTTTGGCCCTCGGTATTGGGTGCCCAACCTTTGAGGAGTGAGAGCCGCACATCCGACGTGAGCGTCGAGGTCAACGGGAAAGGCACTGCCGGACTACTGGCATCGAATCGCAGCCATCCACCCTGCCCGGCAACGAGACTCTGGCCGCCAAATCCGCTTACGAGAGATGATCCGGCGATCAACATTTTCTCACTTCCCGGAAGAATGTCCGGCGTGTACTGATAACGTCCACTCAAGCCCCAGGTCCACAACCAGACGGGTTTACTCAGCGAACCATAGAAGGTGTATTTGCTGAACTGAGAGGTGCCATCCGACTCGGGGATATCGTTGTCTCCGGCACCAAATGCATCCAGTCCCTGCTCTGCCGAAAGACTGGTGACCGCCGTCGTATCCAGCCAGAGATCCTGACTCAGGCGTCCTTCAAAGCGCATGATCGTGTACTGCCTACTGGAATTGTCCAGCCGGTAACCGTCCTCAAACGAATTATTTTCCTTGGTGGACAGCCCCATGAGACTCTCAAGACGCGTGCCGTTGAAATCGAGCAAGGTACGGCGGCCGGAAAAATCGATTACCCGGGTATCACCGCTCACTTCGTAGATGCGATCGCTACCCACGACCGTGTCTTCGTAGTCATAACGCTCGAAGTTGATCGCGAAATCATTGTTCCTCCAGGGAAAGGAGTAATCGAACCCGAAACCCTGGGAACGCGCCTCCAGCCGGTTTGCCGACGCGCGCCGGTATTGGAACTGGAGCGCATCATTGGCGCTCGCCAGATCATCGGCGATGACATCAATATGACCGCGGCGCTCGTCCGACATATTCTGACTTTCACCCGCCAGCGAAAACCGTGACCCCAGCCAATGGCGGCGAACCGTATGGATACGGGCACTGGATTGGGGTGCAGCGTCGACAGGGGCGCTGATCGCGCTATCGTTGATGACGATGTCATGACTATCGTAATCCGGTGCGTAATCCAGCAGACTCAAACGCTGACCACTGGTTTTGATCTCCGTGTTGCTAATAGCCTCATCCGCGGGGCTTTTCGAGGCCCCAAGCTCAACCCGCAGGGTGAGCGTGCCATTTCGAAGGGCGTTGTCCGGAACGTAGGCACGGGTTGTTCCCCACCCTTGACTGGCAAAAAGCGAGTTGATCGTTTGCGTAATGCCACTCACTCGCTCAGGGTCCACACATTGCCCCGAGTTTGGCTGCACCAGTGACTGCACTTGGGTAACCATCGACGTTGGCAGTAATAGCAGGCCTGGCAGGTTAAAGGATTTGATGGTGACACAGCGCCCCTTGGGCCATTGATCTACCCAGTCGGCGGGCCTGGAATCCGGTTTTGTGGTAGCTGCGAGTGACGCTTCCGTCTCCTCGATAGCCGGGAGCACATCGCGGTTATACAACTGCCTGGAAATATCAGTCTGGCGCTGCCACTCAATAGTCTCAGGCGACTGGGCAACCGCGTACAGGTTTGCGCTCAGCAGACTGCCAAGTAGCGTAAACCCGATGCTCACCCACTCCTTGCGGAGGCCTGACTTCAACAACATTAACTGGAACCTGCTAACCGGAAAATGGCGGCGTTGATAGCCGTTGGAACCTGGACTTCTCCTGCGAACCCTTGAACCACGAGCACGATGAGCGCGAATCAACACGCCGCTTATCGCGACACAGATCATCCAATCTCTTCAAGGCATCAGCGGAAATCTTTCGTGGTGTGCAATATAGTGGACAAGGAATAGGCAATCCATAGGTAGTTTTCATTTTTTTACAGATTTAATCTTTCATAAAAACAGAAACTTCCGTATAGAACCAAAAGCAAATTCTTGATCCGGGAGAAACTGGTGACGCGGCAATGGCTTAACCCGATCTCCTTAGACCACGCCTGTCAGAACAGCAGCAAAAGCCGCCGCCCGATACCGTGCACCGTAATGGCACACGGGTAACGCGATGTATCCGGCAACGTACGAACCGATTACACAAACGCATAACTGAACTCCGCGTTTAAGCAGCCCGCGACGCCACATCAAAATGCTCATAAAAAGGGCAAACGCCAGCAGTCCCCGCTCGCCTGTTCCGCCATTAAAGTAGCCGGTGAAAGAATGGAATCGGCGGCCCACCGGTTACAGTTCTGTCAATTTCAGCCTTCGATCCACATGAGCCGGCGCTGTTTTTCCAAGCTCAGGGTATAATCCCCCACTACGCTGAAAGCACTGCCGTTACTGCACTCAGGCATAAAGGGATGCAGGCTGCGTCAGCGGATTTAACGATTCGACATATTTTATTGGGCACCGTGACAAAACGATCATGTTGGCCCTGTACGCTCCCTTTGTTCTGCGAGGTTAGATACACTTGGCAGACTTTGTGCAGCGATGACATTGACTGCTCGAAACAGCAGCCGATACTCGCTTTATCCGCTGGAATTGAGATTTTTCAGAAAAAGGACGATACACATGATCAGGAAGTGCTTATTTCCCGTTGCTGGTTACGGTACACGGTTTCTACCGGCGACCAAGGCAATGCCGAAGGAAATTCTGCCCATCGTTAACAAACCTCTGGTTCAGTATGGCGTAGAAGAAGCGGCAGAGGCAGGCATTCACGAATTCGGCTTTGTGACCGGCCGTGGTAAACGCGCCATCGAAGATCACTTCGATATCAGCTATGAGCTGGAAACACAGATTGCCGGATCCGGTAAAGAAGAGCTGCTCGTATCGATCCGCGATCTGATTGACAACAACACCTTTGCCTTTACCCGCCAAAATGAAATGAAAGGCCTGGGTCATGCCATTCTGACCGGCCGCAATCTGGTCGGCGATAATCCATTTGCGGTTGTACTGGCGGATGACTTCTGTGTTGCGGATACAGATGGCGAAGGCGTACTCGCCCAAATGACGGCACTGTACAATCAGTTCCGCTGCTCTATCGTCGCCATTGAAGAAGTTCCTGCGAATGAAACACACAAATACGGTGTGATCGCCGGCGAAACAATGAAAGACGGCCTCTACCGTATCACTGACATGGTTGAGAAGCCGGCTCCGGAGGATGCGCCGTCGAATCTCGCCATCATCGGTCGCTACATTCTGACGCCGGATATTTTCGATATTCTTGAAAATACCAAGCCTGGCAAAAACGGTGAAGTTCAGATCACCGATGCGCTGCTGGAGCAGGCACGCAAAGGCTGCGTCATTGCGTATCAGTTCAAGGGTAAGCGGTTTGATTGCGGCAGCATTGATGGCTTCGTAGACGCGACCAATTACGTCTACGAGCACATTTACAAAGCAGGCAAAGACAAAGCGCCGAAGGCTGCCAAGCCTGCTGCAAAGCTTAAGTCAGCCAAGTAATTGTACGATCATGCGCCGGTTCTCGGCGGTTGCCTTGCGGAACCGGCGCAACATTTCGACCTCTTCTTCATTTAGCTTCAGGCGGTCCATTTCCCGCTCAAGCGTTTCCAGTGCCTTTGTCAGATCAGTGTCCGTGGTGAACGTGAGCCCCGGCAACTCCATCTGACCAGCATCAGGCGCATCTTCAAAATCCAGCAATGCATCCAGCGGCGTTTCCGTCTTCAGACACAAATCCATCAATTCATCAATATCCGGGTAGCTGCGGTTCTTTGGGGTATCACTTTCCCAACTGGCAACCCGCCGCTCATCGACCTCACATAACTGCGCAACATCAGACACAGACATCTGCCGGGTGTCACGCAAGTGCTTCAATCGTCGATGAAAGGACTTCATATACCGCATCACCGATCACTCCCTGTCTGATTCTTCAAGATTTGTCGCCCTGCCATCGGGCATCACGTTTTTCCAGCACCGCGGCAACACCTTCCAACTGATCCGGCGTGCCCAGAACAGCGCTCAACCAATCCCGCTCTGCCGCAAAACCGGTTTCCAGCGGCCTCATACGCGCATGCTCAATCAATTGCTTGGTCGCATGGGTCGCATCAGGACTGTGGACAAATGTTCGTTTGGCCCATTCAATCGCTAGTGGGTAAACCGATTCCTGATCAGCTACCTCGTCAACCAGGCCAACGTGTTGGGCCCGCTTTGCATCAATCCGTTCTCCGCACAGCATTAACCGCTTCGCCCAGACTTCCCCGATGAGTCTGGGCAGCAGTTGAGTGGCGCCAGCCAGCGGAGTCAAACCATAACGGCCTGGTGAAATCGAAAATATCGCGTCATGAGCGGCAATCCGGAAATCGCAGCATACGGCACACTCCAGCGCCAAGTCCGACACGTCGCCATTAATAGCGGCAATGCTAACCCCTTTGAACTGACGTAACAGCGAAAAAGTCTTGGCGCACTGTCTGGCCAAAGCGGCCGCTTCTACCTTGCTGCCAACCGCAAACACGTCAGGCGCAAGCCCATGTGAAAACACACTATCAGCCTCGCCAGTCAGGATTAGTGCCCTAACACCCGAAGCCTTCATTGCTGTGCGTAACGCCACTTCCAGCGTTTCGGGAAAATCCGGCGACCAATGACCGTCCTGACCATTGTCCAGGCTGATTGTGGCAATTCGCCCGTCCTCACTGAAGGCGATCATGTCGGGATCTGGCAATGGATACTCCTGCTGATGGTTCTCGATCATTACACCTGATTGTAAATCGCTTTGGCAATGCCAGGATACTGGCAAGCGTCTCCCACTTCTCTGCGGCAGCTCACGTCGGTTAATCCATCAATGGCTATACCCTAAAGGACTAGTTCGCCACCTAACCATCTCATGCTAGACTTTGCAGCCCTCCGCTTTAAACCCAGGAATACCGCTCCGTATGTCGAGTAGTCAAGCGCGCAAGGCCGATGGCCTTTTGGTCATTGTTACACTTCTGGCAGCCATCAGCTGGATCTTTTCAAAAGAAGCCGTGCTGCTGATGCCGCCGTTGCTCTTCATGGCCGTTCGATTCCTGCTTGCTGGCAGCCTGCTTGCTCTCGCGGGACGCAAGCAATTAATGCGACTCACACCGGAACAGCTCTTTCGGGGCATCCGCGTTGGTCTGGTGTTTGGCGTTGCCATGAGCTGCTGGATAACCGGACTGTTCCTGACCGACAATGTCGGCGAAGGCGCGTTCCTGACGAGTTTAGGCGTGGTTTTCGTGCCCGTGATTGCTCGCATTGTCTTCAAGGAGGCCCAGCCACTGTCCACATGGCTTGCGCTGCCAGTTGCTATCGCCGGGCTGGCATTACTCTCGCTTAAAAACGGATTTCGCCCGGAGCCAGGTCAGCTGTTCTTCGTCATTGCGGCCGCTATCTTCGCGCTGTACTTCACGCTCAACACCCATGCAGCCAACAGCCGCACCTATGTGCTGTCTGACGGAACCGAGCGTCACCGAGAGAGGCTCCCGGCACTGGCGCTCACTGCGATTGCCCTGTTAACGGTCGGCTGTGTAACGCTACTGGCGTCATCCTTCAGGGAGCCATGGCACCCGACCCTGAGCGGTTTTTCGGCGGCGCTCGCGGGCTGGGTCATTGCCAGCGCCGTTGTCGGCACCGCCGGGCGCTTTCTGCTTCAGACCTATGCTCAGAGCCTCTCAACCAACAGCCACGGGGTGGTGATTCTCGTACTGGAACCGGTGTGGGTCGCATTGTTTGCCGCAGGCTGGTTCGGTGAGTCCATGTCGGCAACACAGCTGGGCGGCTGCTCACTTATTTTCGGCTCATTGCTTATCAATCGGTGGAGCTCTGTCCGGAAACTGCTCAGAGGGCGCTAGAGGGCTTACTTGCGGGCACAAAAAAAGCCACTCGGCTTACGCTCTAAGTGACTCTTTTAGTTGACGTTAGATTGGTAGGACCAGGCAGATTCGAACTGCCGACCTCTACCATGTCAAGGTAGCGCTCTAACCAACTGAGCTATGGTCCTCCGTCAACGGGGACGAAATATACTGATCCCCGAGGGAGCGGTCAACCAGTTTTTTCCCGAAGATTCAGTTTTCCGGCCCCTGGCCCTTTAAACCTTGTAAAACTCGCGATACCAGTCTACAAAACGCGCAATCCCGTCTTCGACCGAAGTCGCGGGTTTATACCCGACATCATCGATCAGCGCATCGACATCGGCGTAGGTTGCGGGTACATCCCCTGCCTGCAAGGGCAGCATGTTTTTTATCGCCTTTTTACCAACACGCTCTTCGATGATCTCGATAAACCGGGACAGTTCCACCGGGTTATTGCTACCGATGTTGTAGATTCGGTAGGGCGCCTTGCTCGTGCCCGGATCCGGACGCTCGCCGGTCCACTCTGCATTCGGTGAGGCGACCTTGTCGAGCGTGCGGATAACCCCCTCAACGATATCATCAATATAGGTGAAGTCGCGTCTGTGCTGGCCGTGGTTGAAAACATCGATCGGTTCGCCCGCTAGGATCTTGCGGGTAAAGATGAACAATGCCATGTCAGGACGACCCCAAGGACCGTATACGGTAAAGAACCGCAAACCGGTTGTCGGTAAATCGTAGAGATGACTGTATGTGTGCGCCATCAGCTCGTTAGCCTTTTTCGAAGCCGCATAAAGACTCAGCGGATGGTCGACATTGTCGTGGACCGAAAATGGCATGGCTTCATTGGCACCGTAAACCGAGCTGCTGGACGCATAGACCAGGTGCTTCACTTTGTTATGGCGGCAGCCTTCCAGAATATTCATGAAGCCGACCAGGTTGGCATCAACATAGGCGTTCGGGTTTTCGATTGAATACCGGACACCGGCCTGCGCCGCAAGATGAACGACACGCTCGGGCTCATGCACGCGGAAAACCTCCGCCATGGCCTCTCGGTCAGCCACGTCCTGACGCACTTCTGTGAACCCGGCCTGACAGGTCAAACGCGCCAGACGCGCTTCTTTCAGGTTAACGTCGTAATAGTCGTTGACGTCATCGACACCAATGACTTCATCGCCGCGGGCCAGCAAGCGCAAAGCAAGTGTAGAGCCAATAAAGCCGGCAGTTCCGGTGACCAGAATCTTCAAGTTAAATCTCCCTGTGTCGTGTCAGCGCAACGGTTGTCATCAAACGCTGGGCAACCAGATTCGGTTGCAGATAAAGTCATTTTACAGAAAACATAAAAAAAAGAGCGCACAAAGGCGCTCTTTTATTGATACCGAAACAATCGAATGTCCGGAATTTCCTGTTATCTGCCTTAGAAATCCAGACCTACACTGGCGTAGGGGCCGGCAATATCAACATCCAGTGCATCATCGCCGTCTTCGTAATCAACTGTCATCTGGCGGTAACCTGCCTGAAGGCGCACGATAGAAATATCGAACTGAGCGTACGCTGATACATCAAACAGGGTGTCGTCTGAATAGGTTATACCACTGCCTTCAGCGCCGACCGAAAGTCCTGTCAGCGGAAGATCAAAGCGTGCAGCTGCGTAGAGCAATGGAAGAATGGCATCCACTTCCGTTTTGCTGGCCGTGAGGGTTCCGGTCCTCTCCTTCACGGTTAGCTTTCCATCAAGACTGCGCACAGTCAGGCCCGCATCCAGGTTGACCCAGTTGTCTAACAACTCGTAATACATTGTCAGGTCGATCTGATCGAGATCCAGTTCCGAACGGACAGGAGCACCGGCGGGCAGGTTGTCATAGCCGGTTGTCAGCTGACCGTTACCGCTCTGGGAGATCGACGTGTAATTCAGACGAAAATTTGGAATGATCGGGATTGGATGTTCGAAAATAGCAGTGAGGTTCACATTGCTGTCACTGTCCAGATTCAGATCGTCATCAACATCGACAACGGAATTTTTGTTTGTCGCCGTTCCCGAACTGCTGGTATCCCAATAACCGATGTTGGCCCCAAGACCCAGAACATCCGCTGCTGCGTAAGGGCTCAGGCAGGTCAGACCACCGAGCATAACAATTGCAATTTTGCGCATGGCTTTCACCTGTTGTTGGCGGGCCAGCCATCACTGACCCTCTCTTTCTTGTGGTGACAGTCTAGTCGAACTTGATACCAAGGCGACTGCCGACTTCCTCATAGGTTTCGATAACGGAACCGAGCCCCTGACGGAACCGGTCTTTGTCCATCTTCTTGCGCGTTTCCTTGTCCCAGATACGGCAACCATCAGGACTGAACTCATCGCCCAGTACAATCTCACCGTCGGAGAGCCCGAATTCAAGCTTGTAATCCACGAGCAACATTCCCGCATCATCAAACAAGGTTTTAAGTACCTCGTTTACTCTATAGGTGAGGGATTTCATGGTTGCAAGGTCATCTGCACTGGCCCAGCCAAATGTGACGGCAAGTGATTCGTTGATCATGGGATCATGCAGTGCATCATCCTTGAGGAACAGTTCGAAGGTTGGCGGGTTGAGAGCTTGACCCTCTTCAACACCAAGGCGGCGGCACAAACTGCCCGCAGCATAATTCCGGATGACACATTCCACCGGCTTCATATCGAGCTTTTTGACGAGGGATTCAGTCGGCGAGAGCTTCTCAACAAAATGCGTCGGGATTCCGGCCTCTTCCAGCTTGCCCATGATGAATGCGTTAAAGCAGTTATTCACCATGCCCTTGCGAGCCAGTTGCTCCATTTTTTCGCCGTCAAACGCCGATGTATCGTCACGAAAAACCAGCACAAAGCGGTTTGGATCATCGGTACGGTATACGGACTTCGCCTTACCCGCGTAGAGCGCTTCGCGCTTTTCCATTGTTCGTCTCCGGTGGGCAGGTGGCACGCTCAAAGCGCCACCCGCGCTTTGTCAATTAATACAGGTGCTCGAATAGTCGTGCCAGCAAACGGGCCGACCGGTCATCGCCATCATAATCCGGTGAGGTTTGCGTGGTCAGCCACACGCTGTTGCCCTGCTGGCGAATTGTCACCAGGTAGGTGTATTCAGGCTTTGGCGGATCAGCGAACCAGCTGAACCAACCTGGTTCAAGCTCTTCCTCGGTTCGGAAATCGACGTAGAACTGCCCTGCGCTGCGATCAATATCCACTACTGGAACATCGGCATCTGACAGCGCACGATTCACTTCGGACCACGAACGGTCGAGCGACAGATCCATCTCGATGTGAGGCTCAGCGCTTTGACCCGAAATCAGCTTCACCTTGGGCGCACTGGGGATGCTAAGAGCCGCACGCGAGTATGACTTGGTGTTCTCGCGTTCCTTCAAATACTCTGCGAGATCTCCCAACAACGCCTTTTCCCGATCGATAACCGAAGTCTGTGACGGCCACTGCAGCATCGCGTCCGGTGTCGAGTCCACCTTACGAAGCCGGAACTGAATCTCGGTTGTTTTGCGACGGACACCAGGCGATACCCTCGCCTGGACAATGGTCTTGCCAACAGTTGGGTCTTCAATCGTGAGATCAAGCAACGTGCGCGCACGCTGGCTGTAGTCTGCAATTTCCGATTGCATCAGACCAATCTGAGGATTATCACGCGCGACGCCGAGGCCACGGTCGGTTAGATAAGACGACACAACAGGCCAAACGCGACCCGGAACCTCGTTGACCAAAAGCCAGGCCTGCCCGCCCAATTCTTCAATAACATAGTTTTGATCGAGGATTTCGGAGGTCATATCCGGCGGCCTGGGGATTTCGAATTCCCCTGTCGAGACCGCATCACCAGCCTTTGCTTCAGGCACACTGTAGGTGGGCTGAATACGGCTGCTATCCTGAAAGTCCGGCACCTTTACCGTCGTGCCCGTGGGCGCCTTGCGATATTCTTCAGACCGATCATGAACCAGACTACAGCCCGCAAGGACGCCAAGAATCAGCACGCCTGAGACCGAACGCACCCGGTGTTTATTTACTGCCATCAAACGTCTCCGGGGCGAACGACGCGCCCCCTGGATACCTTGTTGTTGGAAAGCCTTTTGCCGGAAAATCAAAGAGCGCCGGCGCTAACCAACGCTTCTTCTACTTCCCCGTGGAATCGCGCATCAAGCGGTGTGAGCGGCAGTCTTATGCCTTCACCAATCAGGCCCATGCGCTTTAGCGCCCATTTAACAGGTATGGGATTGGCTTCGAGGAACAGCTTGCGATGAAGCGGCATCAGCTTTTCATTGATTGCCTCGACCCGCTCGCGATCACCTGCAATAGCGGCCTCACACAAATCAGCCATACCGCGCGGTGCAACGTTTGCCGTGACCGACACATTACCTTTGCCACCCAGCAACATCAGGTCTGCTGCGGTCGCATCATCACCCGAATATACCGCCATCCGACCCTCAACCATGCGAATCAACTCTTCGCCGCGGGGAATATTACCAGTGGCATCCTTGATTCCGATGATATTAGGCACATCTGCCAACCGTTCAACGGTTTCATTCATCATGTCGCAGGCTGTGCGGCCCGGCACATTGTAAAGAATCTGGTCGATAGGAACGGCTTCTGCGATGGTTTTGAAATGCTGATACAGCCCTTCCTGCGTGGGCTTGTTGTAATAGGGAACAACAAGCAATGCGGCATCGGCACCCAGCTTGTGAGCGGCCGCCGTCAGCTCAATCGCTTCACGGGTCGAATTACCGCCGGTACCTGCGATCACCGAAATACGACCACTGACCCGTTTGATAATATGCTCAATAACCCCACAATGCTCTTCCGGATCGAGCGTAGAGGATTCACCTGTGGTGCCTACCGCTACAATGCCGTGAGTTCCATTCTCGATATGGAAATCAATCAGAGTGTCCAATTGCGTCCAGTGGACACTCCCGTCCGGATGCATCGGGGTAACCAGAGCGACAAGACTGCCAGTGATCATAAGAACTCCGTTCGGGTAAAACGGTAATGGTAATTGCGGGTGCGAACCGAAACAACCATTCTGTATGACCTCATGACCGACTTTTAACGGAAACCCAACCAACAAAGAGGATTAGCCATGTCCAGCGTTGCACTAGACAAGCCTGTACCTGAATTCAGTTTGCCGGCTACTGGCGATAAAAATATCAGCCTGTCCGACTTCAAGGGCAAACAAAACGTCGTAATTTATTTCTATCCGAAAGACAGCACACCTGGCTGCACCACTGAAGGTCAGGACTTCAGAGACAATCACGCGGCATTCGAATCAGAAGACACCGTCATCCTCGGCGTCTCTCGTGACGGCATCAAATCTCACGAGAACTTCAAAGTGACTGTGGTGTCAATCCGATAAATTAAGCCATTTTTTCACG
>TARA_R100001440_G_scaffold26791_15_pt1 | contig 75465 bp, 70 predicted proteins | sample TARA_R100001440 | Tara Oceans TARA_R100001440 (sample SAMEA2622112) | marine metagenome | biome: marine biome (ENVO:00000447); feature: surface water layer (ENVO:00002042); material: "saline water (ENVO:00002010), including plankton (ENVO:xxxxxxxx)" | depth 5 m
GGGCAAAAGGGTCCAGACTTCGGTCCATGTGGCCCCGTAACTACTACCGGACATCCAGATCAGTGCCAGTGCCACATTGAGACTGTAATAGCCGATCAGTAAGCTGGTTACGCCTGCCGCCATGCCGGTAATCGCAAATCCCGTCAGAATCAGACGCAGCGGATCCAGGCCGTGGCGGATGTTGAGCAGAATCACCAGACCCAGCGCCAGTGCCGCGCCAATCCAGGCAAACGGCAATCGCCAGGCTGGCGCCATATCCGGCAGCAAAACCAAACCGGCCAATACCACCAAGGCCGAGGTCTGACTGACACCGAGCACGCTTGGACTGGCAAGCGGATTGCGGGTAACGGCCTGAAGTATCAACCCGCTTGTCGCAAACAGCGCACCACCAAGGGCGTCTACCAGCAAACGAGGCAGCCGCAGATCAAACAGGGTCCAGGACAGATGGCCGCCCTCAAACAACGAAGCCAGCGTAATCGGCGTCGCACCACCCAATACACCGATCCAAAGGCCGGCTGCCAGTACCAGCAACAATATTCCAATGGTCAGTGAAAGCGGAAGCCGGACGTTAACCGCCCCCCCCATCATTGACGAACTTTGCGCCGGCACCCCGGATCGGCTAGTCAGGCGAAGCAGAAGAATGACGGCAAGACCACCAATGATGGCCGAGAAGGTCGCCAACGGGAGCTCGATCAGAAACTCCAACTCCGTGACCAACACATCGGCAGCGAGTGTCAGAACAGCCCCCCACAGCGCCGCGAGCGGCAACAAGCTGGCCGGCCAGCGCACACCAAATCCGTAGCGCACCAGGTTCGGTGCCACCAGACCAATAAAGCCAAGGGGCCCCGCCACGTGGATTGCAAGCGCGGTAATGACGGTACCAATCAGTATCACAACGGCTTTCAGGAGACGCGGGGACAACCCCAGCATTCGCATCTGGGCATCGCCCAGAAGCGCCATATTGAGCGGTCGACGCAACAGCAATAGCGCCAGCAACAGAGGCGGCATCAGCCAGAACGCCGGCTCAAGCCTTTCCCAGCCCAACTGGCTCAAAGAGCCGGTATCCCAGATGGAGACCACCAGCGCGGCATGTTCGTTCAGGGTAAGCAAAAGCGTAATCAGCGCGTAGAGTATTTGCGCCATCGCCATACCGGCGAGCACCAACCTCAGGGGCGTAGTGCGACTGCCTCCTGCCAACGCAAAGGTCAGCATAGCGGCGAGAATGCCACCGATAAAAATCAGCGGCAGGCCGAAACTGGCGGGCAACATGAGCCCGAGAATCACGCCAAACTGGGCGCCTGCCGTAATCCCCAGCAAGTCGGGCGACACCAGCGGATTACGGGTAATCAGCTGCATCAACGCACCGGCTATACCAAGGCCGGCACCCACAAGGACGCCGGCCACCACACGGGGAATCTGGGACCACCAGAGCAACAGGCCATCAATACCGGGAGAGGCCTGCCACGGCGCCAACCAGGCATCCATTGAAGGGAGCGGATAGCGGGAAAGACTCAACCACAACAGAACCACCAAAACCAATACGCCCCACCCGGCGACCCGAAGGGCCCGGCGACCGTACCCGTGGCCCGAGGCTTCATCCATGTTGAGTGTAGCGCTCACACCCTGATCCTTATGAAGAACTCTGTATTGATACAAACGACAAAAACGGCGGAGCCAATGCCCCGCCGTTTTTAACGCCGATCCGGATGTTTACCAGTTGTACATCAGGGTACCCTGAATCGTACGTTCAGCACCCCAGTAGCATCGAGCGGCGTTGTTACACTCCGCCACGTACTGTTTGTCGAACAGATTCTGGATATTGCCCTGCACCCGCCAGTTTTCGGTCATCGCATAGCCGATGGCGAAATCAAACAGGGTGACATTCTTAGTTTTCAAAGTGCCGTAAGCAAGATTCGAATCCGGGTAAGCGTAGGAGCTACCCAGGAAACGAGCGCCTACACCTGTTTCCAGTCCGCGCAATGCATCGCCGAAAAATTCGTAGTTAGCCCATAGTGAGGCCTGGTGCCGTGGCACGCCGACAACCTGATTACCTTCAAGGCGAGAACCTTCGTCTTCGGTGATTCTGGCATCCGTATAGGTGTAAGAAGCCACCATGCTCAGGCTCTCGGTCAGATCACTACGCACTTCAACTTCTGCACCTTTTGATTCTGACTCACCAATCTGGCGGTATTCGGCAGCATTTGAGTTATAAATAAGGTCGCCATCTTTGGTGATCTTATAGACAGCAACCGTCGCGGTGGTATTCCAGCCGACAGGTTCGTACTTGATACCCGCTTCATATTGGTCGCCGGTGATCGGATCAAATGCGGCCTGATCAGCATTTTGAAGCTGCTGTACCGGCACGAACGATGTGGCATAGCTCAGGTAAGGCGAAATCCCGCTATCAAACTGGTACATCAGCCCAGTCTGCCAACTGAAGTCTTCATCTTCAGTGTCTATATCAGTACCGCCCGGCACGTGATTATCAACTTCGCTTTTCGCCCAGTCGTAACGACCACCAATCAAACCGATCAGCCCACCAACCTTGCCCTGCCACTGAGTGTAAACACCGGCCAGGTCCTGTTTGGTGTCATCATCACTCGCCAGGCTGGAAGTTTGCGGCGAACTGGGCCACTGAGGATCGAAAATATCGATAGGAGTATATTCATTCAGATCCAGCGTTGCCGTGTTGGGCCGCTCACTGACATATTGAGTCTGCTGGAATGAAGTTTTGTCAAAACTGGCACCAACCAGAACGGTATTCTCGAAGTTTCCGCTGTTGATATGGCCGACTACACGGTTATCGATCGAGAACGCTCGCGATTCGTTCTCGCGGTCACGGCCATAGGCCAGCACGAAATCGTCAAACCCGTCACCGTTTGTGCCGTTAGGCGCCAGCCCCGGAACTGGAGGCAACGCAGGAGGGAAGCTCCACCACACCTCATTTCGCTGAATCTTGGACTTCATGTAACGGGCGTTCTGGTTAAAGGCCCAGTCGCTATTGAACATATGTTCGTATTCGTAGCCTAGCGTCCAGAACTCACGATCAAAGGTATCCCAGGTCGGGTGTCCCAGCGAGGCATCAAGGTCCTGTTTCTGTCCACTCGGGTGATCAAGCAAGACGCCTGCTGCCGGCAGCCCCAACTGGAGCTCGGTTTTGTCGCGCTGGTAAAGGCTGAGCAGCGTCAGGGTGTCCTGATCGGTCAGCTTGAAGGTAATGGACGGCGCAATGAATACGCGGTCATCTTCGACGTTTTCAATTTGGGTATCGGCATCACGAGCGAGAAACACCAGTCGTCCGAGAACATTCCCGCTTTCGGTCAGTGGTCCGGAGATATCGACTGAACCCTGTGCCCGGCTGTGGGTGCCGTAGCTCAGGTTCACTTCACCTTGTGGCGTTTCGGTAGGCCGCTTACTAATCAGATTAACCAGGCCGCCCGGTACGTTTTCGCCATACAGCACTGACGTGGGACCCTTGATGACTTCAACACGCTCGAGACCATAAGGCTCAGCAGACGTCGCATAGGCGTTGGACTGCACTCGCAGGCCGTCACGGTAGGTGCCGTAACCGTAATCCCGCTGGTTCATGCCGCGAATATAGAAGATATCGCCGGCCAGGCCATCACCTACCGGAAAGCTTGGCGATGAGATACCGGGAACGTATCCCAGAATGGCACTCAGCGTTTGGGAGTTCTGGTCTTCGATCTGCTCGCGTGTCACCACGGAAACAGATCGCGGGGTTTCAGAAAGCGGGGTATCGGTTTTGGTCGCCGTCAGGCTGCGCTCTGCTTTGTAGCCATAATCAGGGCCAACCGGACCCTGACGGTCGTCAGAAACGACAATTTCATCCAGTTCTACCGCTTCCTCATCCTGAGCCATCGCGTGCAATGGCAGTGCACCGGCCACTAGCGCGGCCAGCATGCTGATACTGAAGGCCTGCGAGTTATTGTCGGAACGTTTCATACCTGTATTCCCTAACATGTTGATCCTTTGGAGCAGCGTGTTCCCGCGGCCCGCTGAAAGCCCTAGCACCTTAATTAAACTTAACAAAAATGTAAATTGTAGTGATTCGCATTTGTAATTATCAATCATTACAATTTACCAGTCGCTAGCCGGAGACACTAATGGCTTCCGAAACACTTGAGCGGCTGTTGAGACCAAGCCTTGTTTTGAAATCCACAATAAATTGAAGAGTTCAGCGTAAACCGGTAACGGCGCATCCTTGCACTGCTACCGACTGCGCTTGGGTATTGTGATTATGCTCAGCTGATTCGAAAGCCTCGTTGCATAATGAAGAAAGCAGAAACAGCAGAAAAACGGGAAGGGAAAACTCCGGAGCATGAAACCCCGGAGGGGCACTCAAATCAAAGAAACCTCAGATCAATGCCTACTGGAAAGTCGGCGACTCCTAATGCTGCACAGAGGCTTCAGGCGAAGGAACGCGGGCGTCACCACCAATGGCTTTAATCGCATCACTACTCACCTGGCGACGCATGTCACCGGTCAGCTCAGTCAGCTGGCCGTTGTCCATTTTGAACAACCGGTCGGCCTGATCGAAATAATGATCATCGTGACTGATCGCAAATACTGTTTTGCCGGATGCTTTCAGCAATGGCAACAACTCGCGGTAGAATAATTGCCGGAACAGCGGATCCTGATCCGCAGCCCACTCATCCAGCAACAGAATATCCCGCTTTTCCAACACCGCCAGCAGCAAGGCCAGGCGCTTTCGTTGACCTTGTGACAGTTTGGTATCCTGAATCCGACCTTCAGCGATTTGGGCCTTGTGCTGCATATGCAGCTTGTCCAGCCAGTACTCGACCTCTTTGACCTCAGCATCAACACCTTCCGGCCCGATCAACTGGTCAAACAGGTAGAAGTCGGTGAACACCGACGCGAAGAGCCCCTGATAGTTGCTGGCAACCGGCGATTGCGAGGATTGCACTACTGCCCCATCCAACAACACCTCGCCGGATCGAGGCTGGTATAGACCGGTCAACAGACGCGCCAGTGTCGACTTTCCGCTGCCATTGCCACCCACCAGGAACACCACTTCGCCACGGCGCAGCGTGAGATCAACCGGCCCGATATCAAAACCAATGCCACCATCTTCGCCGACGTAGTGATAGGCCACCTGCCGAAGTTCCAGCGTATCCCACTTGCCCGCAATACCTTCGCTATCCTGCGGATCAAAGCCAGGCGCGTGATCTGCCAGCGCCAGGGAATCAAGCTTGTTCAGCGAGACCTTCGCCGCGATCATTGACGGCAGAGCGGCAACAGCCGCCACCAGCGGCGTGCGCATAAACAGGATGGTCAGCGCATAGGTCGCAGCAACCGACGTGCTGGCCCAGCCCAGACCGTTTGCCATATAAAACGCAAGACCAATCGTGCCCAGCACCATGATATTGGCCCAGTTACTGGCAATACCGTGGTATCGATCTGCCAGCGTCACATGATTGCGATAGGCTTCGGCGCTGGCATCAAATTCATCATCATAGTAACGCCGCGCCCGGTCCCGATTCAGAGCAAGCTCCTTACGTCCCTCGATGGCCGCCTGATAATCCTGATAGAGACGATCCTCGGACTCCCGCAACAGCTGCAGGTGCAGATTCAGCCGGCTGATTAGCGCCCAACCCACAACCAACGTTGCCACCATCCAGATTAATGTGATCGCAAAAAGCGACAGCGATAGCCATGCCAGGTAGCTAAAGGCAGCCAGACTAAGCGCCAGTCCGTAAACCAGTTCGGGCAGATGAATAAAAGCCATCGTAATATTGCGAATATCGCTGGAGAGGCTGGCGAGAATATTCGCGCCCCCGATCGCCTCCAGCCTTTCAATTCCCGTGTCCAACACTCGCTTAACCATCGAGCGGCGCATGGAATAGACAAACCGGTGGCCAATGGCCGTCAAAGCCAACTGGGCGCCGGACGCCATTACCAGCAATACGACAAGCAGCCCCACAAACTGCCAGAGCGTACCCTCAAGGTTGTCCGCAGGTTGCAACATGTTCTGGTTGATAAACGCAATAACCCCCACACTAAGCAGCGCGGCGCAGACACTGAGTATCAGCGCCCCGGCCAGGGATGACGGGCTGTGACTGAAGATTAGACGGAGTAATCGCATGCAGAACGCTCTGTATTAAAGGAATTCGGAAACAGGACCTCGGCGCTTAATCTGCCAACAGTCCGACACCAGCCGAACCAAGGCAGCGGCGACAGTGCGCCAGTGTATCGCGCAGCAGAAAATTGACCAGCGTCGGGGAAGCCCCGATTGACGTCGCGATATCTCGCTGGGTCCAGCCTTCAAGACGACTGAGAAGCAGCACTCGCCGCATGCGGGGCGTCAGCTCACCAAGCGCGGACATAAGATGCTGAAGCGCCTCCCTGCCAATCAGTCGCTGCTCGGGAGACGCTGATGGCGGCGCAGGCTCCTGCTCCATCAGCGCCGCATCGGCACCATACCGCTGCTCAAGCGCCAGACGCCGCAAGCGATCGATCGCCTGGTTACGCACCACCCGGAACAGGTACTTACCATCGTCCCGAACCGGCTGACGGGTGCCACTCTCCCATAAACGCAGGAACGCATCCTGAACCACATCTTCCGCGCGGGAGCGGCACCCCACCAATGATTGAGCCGACAGCAGCAGTGAATTGTAGTGATACTGGTAGGCTTCTGTTAAACGCTGCCTGAAAGCGTCCAGTGCAGCCGCTTCGACGTCGTCTGGCGGTGTTTCCACCCCTTGCAGGCCCGCCAGTTCACTGCGGTACGCACCCATAAAGATCATCCTTGATAATGAGAATCAAATTTAAATAGCAATTATTCGCATTTAACAAAGATTTGCAACCTGTCGTTTTGATAGTCGTACCAAAACAGGGCCAAACATGATCCAAAAGGGTTGACAGTCTTCGGCAAAATCAAGAGAATACGCGCCTCGTTTAGAGGGCGTTTTTCGAAAGAGTCCTGAACGATTTGGCAAGGTAGCTCAGTTGGTTAGAGCACAGCACTCATAATGCTGGGGTCGCGAGTTCGAATCTCGCCCTTGCTACCAGTATTCAAAAGGCCCCTCGCGCAAGCGTGGGGCCTTTTTTGTTGGATGGCCCTTGCTACTGCCTCCCCAACCCTAGGCGCATTGGTAACATTTACCCTCTCCCATATAATGGTGTTCTTTCAGTCAGGCACTTCTCACCTGTATAGGAATATCAAGTTGAAAAAGCTCTTGTTGGTAGCGCTTATTGGCTTCGCTGCGTGGAAACTCTACGGGCAACAAAACGCAGCGGGCGTATTTCCAAGTTTGGACCTATTTAGTGGTAGCGCGTCATCATCCGAAACACAGCGAACCGCCTCTACCCGCTTTACATGCGATGGGCGTCAGCACTGCAGTCAAATGAATTCGAGGGCAGAAGCTGAATTCTTTACGAGACACTGTCCGAACACAAAGATGGACGGCGACCGCGACGGAATTCCCTGTGAGAATGATTCCAGATTCTAGATCGAGATAAACAACCGCTTTGGATTCACGTTAAAACATGAACCTATTATTCCAATTTCAGGATTCCAATAGCCGAGTATGTCTCTGTATTAGCGGGATTTGTACGGATACAAATTGCGCTATTGAAAATTCATACTGCTGAAATAACGGTTTTAAAAAACGCCCTTACTACCAACGGACCAAAGGGTTGAAGCGCCTTTTTGTTACAGGCCAAGTTACCTTCAGGACTTAAAACAAGATCCTGAATCCTTGAGGACGACCTCTCCCAATCCGGGAAGCACATGCGGGACGGCCCGCCTTTTCGGAGCATTTCCATGCGAACTCCTAAAGACAGAATTCGTCAGGCCGTTTCATTTGAAGCCATCGGGCTGATGCTGGTGATCCCGCTGGGATCTTTTATCTTCGGTTTTTCCCTTGAGTCATTCGGCATTTTGGGCGCTATCGGTGCGTCGATGGCGACTGGATGGAATTATCTTTACAACCTGCTTTTCGATCGTGCGCTGAAGCGATGGCGGGGTTCCACTAGAAAAACGTTGGGCTTGCGTATTATTCATGCACTCGTATTTGAGTTGGGGCTGATGATCGCATTTCTGCCCGTCGTAGCCTGGTGGCTGGAGATTGGCCTGATCGAAGCCCTGGTTATTGATGCAGCCTTCGTCGTGTTCTACCTGATCTACACGTTCGTGTTTACCTGGTGTTACGACACGCTGTTTCCCGATCCGGACGCCCGCGCGCCCACCGCAGAAGTTGATTCAGTCGACGATGGGTTGGCGGCTGAGGTGAGGCAATAACCCGCTGAGAGGGTGAAAGACTCAAGCCTTAGTCGAGGCGACCGCTTAACATAGGGCGGCAGAGCACTCGGCTACCGGCCTTTGCGAGTCACGTCCAGTGTTCCAAACGAAAAAATCCCCGCAGTTGCGGGGATTTTCGTAATACACGTCAGACAAATCGCTTAGTGCTTGCGGCTGCGCCCATTCTTGAGGCGCGAGAAGGTCGCAGTCGCGACGCCGAGCCATGCGGCAAGCTGATAATCGGGAATGCGCTGAACCAGTTCCGGATAATCCCTGACCATAATTTGATAGCGCTCTTCGGCGCTGAGTGTCTGGCGCTCGAACTCACGGATTGTGGATTTTTCAGCCAACTCTTCCATCAGTGACAATGCGAAGTGGGCCCATGCACCCTCGCCATCTTGCTTGATGCAGTCACGGAAAGGGAAGAAATCCGCTTCCCACACCGTGCAAGGTGTCACCGTTGTAAGGCATAGCGTGTTGCGCTCGGAACGTGTGCGGGCAAACACTGGCCAGATCGCGCAACCCTCATCAAAGAAGTGGTGAATACTGACCCGCTTGTCAGGGCTCTGGCGATATAGACGGGCAACTCCAAATTCCACGAGATAGATGCGCTGCCAGGCACGGTTATGCTTCTCCAGCGTTACCTCTGAACCGTACGTCTTGTGCTCAAACAACGCGGCCATTCGCTCGAGCAGTTCCTGGCGCGAGCTGCTTAGTCGTTCCGGCATGCCCCAACCCAGTACACGTGCCAGACTGTTCCGAAGCGATCGGGCGCGCCCTTCCCGGTTCACCTGCGGCGGCCAGCGGTAGCTGTCGGTGAACTCAGACGCCATACACGGAGAGGACGCAGGCTGATTCAATATCGATTCGGCCGACGACACCAGAATATCATTCCGCTTACCCATACAAGACGCTCCGGAGAAAAATCGAAAAGATTAGCTCACTATTATTACATTGACATTCGCGCATAAAAACTGATTTATATTGCTACTATCAAGCAAAAAAAGTGATTGAATATGGATACCAAACTTGCCCGCACTTTTCTGGCTGTCGCTGAAACCGGCAGTTTTATCGATGCTGCCAATCGCCTGAGCATTTCCCAGACAACGGTGACAGCGCGCATACGGTCTCTGGAGTCCCAGCTGGGCCAGTCCCTTTTTAATCGCGGAAGACACGGTGCAACGCTCACGCCCCAGGGTGACCGGTTCATGTCATCTGCCCTGTCGATATTGCAGATATGGGAACGCGCCCGTCACGATGTCAACGTACCCGGCAACCAGCAGCATGTGCTGTCAGTCGGAGGCGAACTCAGCTTGTGGAACCCGCTGTTACTCAATTGGCTGGTATGGATGCGCCGGCATTGCCCCGATATTGCGTTGCGCACTGAAGTTGAGGACGCCGCCAGCCTGATCGGCAAGGTTGAGCGGGGCATACTGGATATTGCGGTTGTCTATTCACCGCTTTACCACCCCGGCCTGGTTGTCGAAATGCTGGAGGAAGAAAGGCTGATAATGGTAACCACCGATCCGTCCGGCGCTACCGCGGAAAACGAGCACTATGTCTACGTTGACTGGGGCCCCCAATTTTCCGAGCAGCACGACAAGGCCTTTCCGTACCTTAAAAGCTCAGGCATTTTCGTGGGGATGGGGCCTCTTGGTCTCAGTTACATACTGTCGGCGGGCGGTGCCGGCTATTTCCGCGAGCGAGGGGTTGATGCGCTGCTGAAAGATGGTCGTCTGTTTCGTGTGCCCAATGCACCGACATTCCCGTATCCGTCGTATATGGTCACAACCCAGGATGCTCCGCCAGCTGTCGGGCGTGGCATGGAAGGCCTGAGGACGGTGATCCACGATGGTATGTCTCCCTGGGTAATGCCGGTCTGAGTCATGATCGGGTTCTCGGTTTTTCCCTACGACCGAACCAAGACATAAGGCGTAAATGGCTTGTAAGCGAACTGTCGCTTCTTTAACCTTTACAGGACGATCCATTCTCTTAGTGAGCACCTCTTTCGCATGACTGACGCAGCTGACAAGCGCATTTCCAGTGGTTCCAAATACCAGAGCGAACAGGGTTTTCATGCCATCAAGGATGGCATGAAACAGTCTGGCCATGCGAAAACACCGGTCAGCCGCAAGCCGAACTGGTTGCGGGCCCGCATGCCGGGTGGCGAGCGCTTTGATGCCGTGCGCAAGAATGTGAAGGATCATCGTCTGAGCACGGTATGCCAGGAATCACACTGCCCCAACATTGGCGAGTGCTGGAACAATGGTACCGCTACGATCATGGTAATGGGGTCTGTGTGCACCCGCGCCTGCAAGTTTTGCGCGGTAGACACCGGCAATCCGAAGGGCTGGCTTGACCACGACGAGCCCGAAAATACCGCCAAATCCGTTGAGTTGATGGGCTTGCGCTACATCGTCCTGACCTCAGTCGACCGGGATGATCTGGATGATGGCGGCGCAAGCCACTACGCTGCCTGCGTCAGAGCAATCAAGGCTCGTACACCTGAAGTCGCCGTGGAAGCCCTCACCCCGGATTTCGATGGTGTTCATGAGGCTATTGAAAAAGTCGTGGATTCCGGTCTGAACGTGTTCGCCCAGAACATCGAAACCGTAAAGCGCCTGACCCATTATGTACGGGATCCAAGGGCAGGCTACGAGAAGACCCTGAAAGTGCTGGAACACGCCAAAAAGCATCGCCCGGATGTGATTACCAAGACCAGCATCATGCTCGGCCTGGGTGAAACCGACGAAGAGATTCTGCAAACCATGGACGACCTGCTTGCAGTCGGCGTCGATATCCTGACTCTGGGACAGTATCTGCGCCCGACGCCCAATCACCTGCCGGTTGATCGCTACGTCACCCCCGACGAGTTCAACCGCTATCGTGATATCGGTCTCGAAAAAGGCTTTATGGAGGTTCCATCAGGACCGATGGTACGCTCAAGTTATCGCGCCGACCGGGTATTCGAAAAGAATAACCTCGGACTGGCGATGCCTGCAGTGCCCGAGACAAAGAACGAGAGCCTGATCCCCGTCAAAGCGGTCGAATAACCACCCGGGCCAGGGCGCAGGCTCAGGCAGAGTCTAGACGTAACGGCTCAACACCTGCCGCACTTGAGACTGATAGCCGCCCCCAAACAGGTTCAGGTGATTCAGCAGATGGTAGAGGTTATACAGCGGCGCCCTCTCCTCCCAATCCCTGCCGACGATCGTGGATGCTGACATATAGGCATCATAGAACGCGGGGGATTGCCGACCGAACAAGGTCGTCATTGCCAGATCTGCTTCGGCCCACCCGTAATGCGCTGCCGGATCGATCAGCACCGGTGCGCCCTGCTCATCACAATGAACGTTGCCACTCCAGAGATCCCCGTGAATCAATGACGCCGGCATCCGTGGCACCCAGTCCGGCAACTTTGCGGCCAGGGTTTCCAATCGGGACAGGTCCATTTTGCCCAGCAATCCGGCGTCCCGTGCTCGCCTCCCCTGGTACAGGAGTCGCGCTTCAGCAAAAAAAGCATGGCCATCCGCTATCCACGGATTAGGTTGCGGCGTCAGGCCGCAGAAGTTGTCATCATCGAAGCCGAATCGATCGGAGCCGCTGGCATGCATGGCCGCCAGACCGCGCCCCAATTGCGCGGCGAAATCACGGGCCGGCGCCCCGTCCAGCCACTCAAGCACCAGTCCCTGCTCCGTGACACCCAATACCTCGGGCGTGCGGCAACCGGCTATGCCCGCTATCGCTCTCAGGCCGTCCGCCTCGGCCTGGAAAAATCCGGCCGGGGCCTTGCGCAGCCTTTTGATAAAAACGACTCTGCCATCGCCCAGAGTGGCTCTGATGGCTTCGCTGATACTGCCCCCACCGACGGGCTCCGTGCGATGGGCCTGCGGCAACCCAACTGTCGCCAGCAATGTGTCGACGGCACTGCCTTTCATCCCTGCCTCCAGTCAGATCGCCCGTTACGCCTCGACAAAGGTCACATTTCGTCAGAGCAGCCAAAGCGCCTAGAATGGGTGAATTACCTTCTTATATGCCATGGCATCGATGGAGATTGCAATGAAACGCGTGGTGATCACCGGGATGGGCATCGTGTCCTGTCTGGGAAACAGCGTCGAAGACGTCAACAACAGCCTGAAATCAGGACAATCTGGCATTCGCTTCAACGAGACCTACAAGGAGAAAGGGTTTCGAAGCCAGGTTTCGGGATCTGTCGATGTCGATACCTCTGCCATTGATCGCAAGATTCGCCGGTTTATGGGCCAGTCCGCAATGTACAGCTATCTGGCGATGCAACAGGCCGTTGAGTCAGCTCAACTCACTGATGACCTGATCTCAAGCGACAGAACGGGGCTGATCGCCGGCTCCGGCGGCGCGTCCTGTGCCAGTCAGGTTGAGGCAGTCGACATCATGCGCGAGCGGGGGGTCAAGAGAATCGGCCCCTACATGGTGCCGCGTATTATGACGAGCACCGTATCCGCCTGTCTCGCTACAGCTTACAAGATTCGGGGTGTGAACTACTCCATGTCGTCCGCTTGCGCCACCAGCGCCCATTGTATTGGCCACGCAATGGAGCAGATTCAGATGGGTAAGCAGGACCTCGTATTCGCCGGCGGCGGCGAAGAAGAAGACTGGACGCTCACCATGCTGTTTGATGCCATGGGGGCGCTCTCTACCAAGTATAACGATGCCGCAGATACCGCCTCACGCCCATTCGATAGTGGCCGCGACGGTTTCGTCATCGCCGGCGGTGGCGGTATGGTCGTGGTCGAAGAACTGGAGCACGCCCTCAAACGCGGCGCACCCATTATTGCGGAACTGGTCGGCTATGGAGCAACCAGCGACGGCTATGACATGGTCGCCCCCTCCGGTGAAGGCGCCATGCGCTGCATGCGCCAGTCGCTGTCGACTGTTACCGGTTCGATTGACTACATCAATGCTCACGGCACCAGCACTCCGGTCGGTGATGCGGCAGAGATGAAAGCGGTGCGCGAAGTCTTCAAAGATCTGACCGGCTCCATCCCGGCCATTTCGTCGACCAAATCATTGTCTGGCCACTCCCTGGGTGCAGCGGGTGTGCACGAAGCGATTTACTCGTTGCTGATGCTGCAGAACGGCTATATCAGCGGCACTGCAAACTACCACTCGGCCGACGCCGAAATTGCCGACATGCCGATTGTCGGCCCGAACGCGAAAGATGCCCATCTCGAACGGGTGATGTCGAACAGCTTCGGCTTCGGCGGCACCAACGCCTCCCTGGTATTCCAACGCTACACAGACTGATCTTGTGCTCGGGGAAGCCCTGCTTCCCCGTGAGTATCTTTCCTGGTTGGCAATCAGACAGCATCCCTTTATCGTTAGGTATTCGTTAAGGACAGGAAGCCGGATTGCCATGAGTCGACGCATTGCCACAGAGTCTATCCCCCGACTTAAGCCGGGCTGTGAGTATTGCAGCCTCAGCAAACTGTGCCTGCCGCTGGCTGTCAGCGAAGATGAACTCGAAAGCCTCGAGAATGTGGTGCACCCAGGTTATAACCTGGACCGGGGCGAGCATGCGTTCCGTCAGCGCGAGCCATTCAGGTCCTGCTATGCGGTGCGCAGTGGCGCGATCAAAACGTATATTCTGACTGACCGGGGTGAAGAGCAGATCACCGGCTTTTACCTGCCCGGCGAAATTATCGGCTTCGACAGCATGGGCGCCGACAACTACGCATGTTCGGCGAAGGCCCTTGAACGCAGCAGCCTTTGCGAGTTTGCCTTCGACAAAATGGAGTCACTTGCCCAGCAGCTGCCCAACCTGCAGCACCACCTGTTTCAGTTGATGAGTAACGAGATCAAAAACAGCCAGACACTCTCAGTGCAACTGAGCAAGCACACGGCAGACGAACGTATTGCGGCGATGCTGCTATCCCTCTCGTCCCGGTTTAGCCGGCGCCGGCTTTCACCGACCGAACTGACGCTGCCGATGGCCCGGCATGACATTGCCAATTACCTGGGACTGGCCGTAGAAACTGTCAGCCGGGTAATGACGCGTTTCCACAAATCAGGGCTGATTGAAGCCCAGGGGCGAAACGTCACACTAAAGGATGTTGAAGGATTACAGGCCCTGAGCATTCAGGGCGCGCAGTAAACGAAAAGCCGCTGACCGGCGGACAACCGGTGCGGCTTCGTTCAAAGTCGCGATTCTCGGGGAGCTGTGATTAAGTCTGGCGATCTGGTTGGCGTGCTGCAGTGCTTTCATCGCCCGGCGCAGTTGAGCGCGCCATACCCGCTTCTTCTGTGATACTGGTGCGCCATGGCACCTGTTTAACGCCAAAGGTGTTGCGGACCTTGATACAACCCAAGGTTGCGTTTTCGGGCTCGAGAGCGGCCCACTCCGGCGTATGGTCCACCACATGCACGCCATCAAAGTCCGGCAATGCATTCACAATCGCAAGACCCAGTTCGTACTGGCTGATTTCTTCCGCTCCTGCGTATTGATAGGTTCCCCAGACTTCCGCACCGCAATCAACCTGCAGTATCAATGCTCTCATGACTCGCGCCAGATCCCTCACAGCCACAGGCTGACCATGATGACGGCTGGAGAGCTCAAGCTTGGCGCTGTGCGTAACCGATGATCTGATTTTGCGGATAAAGCGCTGAAGGCTCCATCCGGTTCGCAGAATGAGATGGCGCGGCAACAGGGTTCTCAGGGCCTGCTCACACTCCCACTGCCAGTTACCCAGCTGACTGAACGGCTGCCCTGGATTGGAGGTGATATAAGCACTCTGCTTGCGCCCGTCAAACACGTAGCAGGTCGAGAGTTGAAGCAGCGCTATATCGTTTGCGTTGGCGTACTCTGCAAGCGCCACCGGAATTGAAAACGTCCACTGCCTGATGGCTTCAGGGTCTTGCTCTGCCGCTTCCGGGTCGTTATGCCAGAGTGCATTGACGATAAGATCAGTATCCTCGGGAACCCAGTCATCCAGCGCTGACAAATCAACGCCATCCGGGCGACTGATCAACAAGGGATGAACCGACAACGATGTCTCCTTCAGGCTCTCCAGTAAAAGCCGCCCCAAGGGACCATAATCATGTACGACCAGAACATTCACGCCGGGGTATTCACTCCATTTTATACATCAGTTAACGAACAGAACGAGCGTGCCAGCAACCCGGTGCCAAACCCAAATTCGTCGTACCGCAGGATGGGCATCACCAATCTGCGTCAGGTCACATCACAGCGACACACTTACCGTGCTGACAGCGACCAACGACGCCTGGAGCCAATGGTCGGCTCACCATGAGGGTTAGAATACGGCAACCCTCGGGATTTCGCACTAACCATCCGGGATCCCTCTGGCGGAGGTGCGTTGTCACTTCTCCGTTTTACCCAGAACACAGGATGCCCCATGCTGAAACAACAAAGTCACATTGTCGCCCCTATCCCAGATAACCTTAAGACCAAAGCCCTGCTGACGGTTGAGGAGCTACGTTCCCGCGGGAAAGCCGACAAGCAAGCTGTAGACGAACTATACGAACTGATTGTTGAGTTGACTGACAACGGGCTCGACTTTTTCTTCCTGGAACCACTGCGCCGTCTGCGAGCGGGCAACATGATGATGGGCATGGCGAAAGTCGGGATCAGCAGCATGCTGAAGGGAAGCAAAATGGTCGTCCATAAAGTGCTCAAAAAACTGGACGACAAAAGCCTCGCATCAATTCTCGACTTTATCGAAGAAATTATCTGCGAACCCGAATTGCCTGCCTAAACCGCATTGTAGATTCGGGGCACCCGCGACGTGACACCGGTCAGAAGCTCGTAGCCAATGGTTCCGGCATGGGCGGCAACTTCATCTACCGGGATGTTCGCTCCCCAGAGCTCGACCGTGTCACCCACTTTGGCATCGCCCACCCCGGTAAGATCGACTGCCAGCATATCCATGGATACACGCCCTATGGTCGTCGTACGTTGACCATTAATCCAGACTGGCGTACCCGACGGCGCGTGACGGGGATAGCCATCGCCATACCCGATACACACAATGCCCATCAACGTATCGCGCTCAGCGCGCCAGCTGGCACCATAACCGACAGATTCTCCCGTCTTCAGTGCTCGAGTGGTGGTAATCACCGACTCCAGGCTCATCGCGGGCTTCAATCTCAGCTCGCGGGCAGACTGCCCTATCATAGGGGTTGCGCCGTAAAGCATGATACCGGGCCGGGTCCAGTCAAAGGGCTGCAACTCATCGCGAAAGTGGGCGGCCGAGTTGGCTGCGCTGACTTCAAGCTCCGGGTAACGACTTGACAGGGCCGCGAGGATATCGTGCTGGTGCAGGGAGAAGTCATCGTTGCGGTCATCTGCGCAAGCATAGTGTGTCACCAGCCCGGCAAGCGTAACGTTCGGGACTGACTGCGCGCTCGCGATAACCTGATCGGCAACTGACGGCGAAAAACCCAGCCGGTTCATACCGGTATTGATCTTGAGCCAAATACGCAGCGGTCGGTCAGGAGGTGTGGAAGACAGGGCGTTCAGTTGCTGATCACTATGAACAACCGGCTCCAGCTGGAGCTCACAACAGGTAGCAATATCGGCGGCCTGGTGAAATCCCTGCAAGAGCACCACGGGCTGGGCGATTCCTGCCTTTCGCACACGCTGCGCCTCTTCGATGCAGGCCACGGCAAAACGCTCGGCGTGACCGGCCAGAGCGCCGGCAACAGCTTCAATACCATGCCCGTACCCGTCAGCTTTGACGACGGCCATTACCCGCGCGTTCGGAACCTGCCCTGCGGCCACGGTGAAGTTGTGCTGCAATGCTGCCAGATCAATTCGTGCACGCGTCTCGCGTCCCATTAACCGCTCCGTCCTGTTTAACCGTCCGACTGGCCATACCTGAACTGATGATCGAAACTGCGTTGCCAGCGTTCAACTCTGCTAATAGTCGCCGCCGTAATCGCCGTGCGCCAGATCTTCGAACTTGGTGTACTTGCCGATAAAGGCCAGCCGGACCGTGCCGATAGGCCCGTTACGCTGCTTACCGATAATAATTTCGGCAATTCCCTTATCGGCACTATCCTCGTTATAGACCTCATCACGGTAGATAAACATGATGACGTCCGCGTCCTGCTCGATCGCACCGGACTCACGAAGATCCGAGTTTACCGGGCGCTTGTTGGGCCGTTGCTCCAGGCTCCGGTTGAGCTGGGAGAGCGCCACCACCGGACAACTCAACTCTTTCGCCAAGCCTTTCAGGGAGCGGGAGATTTCCGAGATTTCTGCGGTTCGGCCTTCGGTACTGCCCGGCACACGCATAAGCTGGAGATAATCCACCATGATCAGGCCGATCTTGCCGTTGTTCTCCCGGGCAATACGCCGGGCGCGAGAACGCATTTCAGTAGGGCTCAAACCGGCGGTATCATCAATGTAAAGCGGCTTATCCTTAAGCAGGCTGACAGCTGATGTCAGTCGCGGCCAGTCTTCCTCCTCAAGACGCCCACTCCGCATACGGGTCTGATCGATACGCCCGAGCGATGACAACATACGCATCACGATAGAATCTGCCGGCATCTCCATACTGAAGACCAGAACGGGTTCGCCGCTGCCCATCAAGGCGTTCTCAACCAGGTTCATCGCAAACGTCGTTTTACCCATAGACGGACGACCGGCAACAATCACCAGGTCCGACGGCTGCATGCCCGACGTCCATTCATCGAGATCCTTGAAGCCGGTAGTGGTGCCGGTAATCGCATCACCGGACTCGAAAAGAGTCTCGATCCGGCTCAGGGCCTTGGTAAGAATCGGGTTAATCGACTGGGGCCCGGTTCCTTCTTTCGCCCGGGACTCTGCAATCTTGAAAACATTGCGCTCAGCTTCATCAAGCAAATCATCACTGGTGCGCCCTTTGGGATTGAACGCCGAATCAGCAATCCCCCCGGATACTTCAATCAGTTGGCGAATGACGGATCGCTCGCGAACGATATTGGCGTATGCCCCTATATTCGATGCCCCGGGCGTCTTCTCCGCCATCTCCGCGAGATAGTTGATGCCTCCGGCGTCGTCAATATCGCCTCCACGCTCCAGAAACTCACTGAGCGTGACCACATCCAACGGCTCGCCATCACCGGCAAGGCGCTCAATGGCAGCGAAAATCAGGCGATGGTCCTGCCGGTAAAAATCGGCGGAGGTTATCACTTCGGAAACCGCATCCCATTTGCTGTTGTCCAGCATCAGACCGCCGATAACAGCCTGTTCTGCTTCAATCGAATGGGGTGGCACCTTGATGCGCGACGTATCGGCGTCGGAGGTTGCCTGTTTTACGATGGGACTCACCATGGTACCGCGTATCCAGAGTGACAGAATGAATGGGGTTGTGGACGCGAGTCGTATGACCGATCGCTATCGAAAGTATCTAAGATAACCGCCGCAATGGCTCATCACAAGCGACTGTTGAAGCTGATTGATTTACCAAAAAAACAGGCCCGGCAAACGCGTGAACGCTTGTCGGGCCTGCCATTCACAGCAATAGCGTTTAGCCTTGCAAACCGGTGAGGCTCGAAAAAAACCGCACCGGCATAGCAAAACTTACTCGGCTACGACTGTGACCTTGATAGTAACACTGACGTCTGAGTGCAATTGCAGCTCGATATCGTACTCGCCAATCGCGCGCAAAGGGCCTTCCGGCATCTTCACTTCGCTCTTTTCGATTTCGGTACCACCTGCAGTCACAGCATCAGCGATATCACGCACACCAATAGAACCGAACAGCTTGCCTTCATCGCCTGCTTTTGAGGTGATGTTGAAAGCAGCGCCGTTCAGCGCTTCGGCACGTGCTTCAGCAGCTGCCAGCTTTTCAGCAGCAGCTTTCTCAAGCTCGGCGCGACGCGCTTCGAATTCTTCGATGTTGGCGCCAGTCGCAGGAACCGCCTTGCCGTATGGCAGGAGGAAGTTGCGGCCGTAGCCCGCTTTTACTTTTACTTTGTCGCCCAGGGAACCCAGGTTTGCGACTTTCTCGAGCAGAATAACTTCCATCTCGTTAACCTCTTCGTGCTTTATTCTACCGGTCCAGGGGGCTTTATTTTGCCCCTGAAATCCAGCCAGCTATCCACAAATGCCAACAACAGTAACAACAACATCAGACTCGGGCTTAGCAGCACCAGGGCGATATAGAACAAAAACAGCCACTGGACACTCATTTTGCGTTTGCCCACGATACCGTGGATCAGACCCAGCCCCGCAAACAACAGCGGAAAGCCGGCCGCCCAACTTACCAGTACCGGATTCAGACCCAGCAGCGGCGCCATGAACATGGCCACCACACACAGTACGGCAACTGGCCAGCTCAGTCTCAGTGCATGAAACTCTGCCCTGAAACCTCCGGGATTATAAAGTCCCGCTTGCCAACTTCTTGCCAACAGGGTGACGAGTACCGCAATCAGCAGGAAAGTACCTACCATGCTCGCATTCATCACCTGCCTGATCAGTACATCGAGCTGATCGCCCAGTTGTTTGGCGACGTCCGGATTATAGCGTTGATAAAACGATATTCCGGTATCGACCAACTGGTTGATCAGCTGCGGGTATAGAACCGGCAGTAGCATACTCGCCACTATTGCCAGCCCGCTGCCCGTCAGCAGGGTTTTCTCCCAGGACGCGGTGGCGCGTAAAACAGCAACCATCACGATAACCTGGAGCAACACAAACAATGCGGTTGGATCGTTGCCGAACCAGCTCCAGCCAAGGGCGGGAAGCAGAGCCCAAAGGCCAACTACCAATCCCTGACTGACGCCCAGCCTCAACATGACCAGGCCTACGACGGCCGCTCCAACCCAGGAGAGCAGCGGTACAGCCGTCGAAACAGCCGCTATCACGCTCGCCTGAAGGGGCCCGCGCATTGCAAACTGAGCCAATGCTTTCATGGGTCCCGAGTCCTGTTATTACTTAATTGTCGTGGCTATCGGAGTACGGCAGCAGAGCCAGGAAACGCGCGCGTTTGATCGCGGTCGCCAGCTGACGCTGATAACGTGCTTTGGTACCGGTGATACGGCTGGGCACGATTTTGCCGGTTTCAGTAACATAACCTTTCAGGGTGTCGAGATCCTTGTAATCGATCTCTTTGACACCTTCTGCCGTGAACCGGCAGAACTTACGACGTCTAAAAAAGCGAGCCATAATTAAACTCCTCAACTACCAGTGATGGATTATTCTTCTTCGCCGTCGTTATCGTCTGCAGCGTCGTTGTCGTCTGATGACTGAGTGTTTTCCTCAGACTCAGAAGTACGGCGCGGACGATCTTCACCGCTTGGGCGGCGATCTTCACGGGACTCGGAAGTTTTCATCGGTGATGCTTCAGTATCCGCTTCATCGCGACGGATAACGAGATCACGGATGATCGCATCGTTGAAACGGAAGTTGTGAGCCAGCTCGTCCAGCACTTCCTGCGAACATTCAATGTTCATCAGGACGTAATGAGCTTTGTGGATCTTGTTGATCGGATATGCCAGGTGACGACGGCCCCAATCTTCAAGACGGTGAACAGAGCCACCGGATTCGGTGATGCTGTTGGTATAACGCTCGATCATCGCGGGCACTTGCTCGCTCTGATCCGGGTGTACCATAAATACGATTTCGTAGTGACGCATGAGTTCTCCCTACGGATTGAACAGCCCCTTCAGGGACGCACCCGGAAGAAGCAAGGAGTTGGTATCGGAAATACCAGATTACTGCAGATATTCAGACGCCCGGACGCTCATCCGGACAAAAGAAAATCCACCCCAGAATAAGGGGTGGCGTATTTTAGGCATCCGGGACAGGTATTGCAAGCGTAGCGGCGTTTATCAGAGCCGCTGACGAAGGGCCTCAAACAAACAGACGCCGGTTGCAACGGACACATTCAGACTCTCGACCTGCCCGCGCATGGGAATGTTGATCAACGCATCACAATGTTCACGGGTTAGGCGGCGCATGCCTTTTCCTTCCGCCCCCATAACCAAAGCCGTGGCACCCTTGAAGTCCGCCTGATAAAGCGTCGTGTCTGCCTCACCCGCCGTGCCGATAACCCAAACCCCTAACTCCTGTATTGAGCGCAGAAAACGGGCCAAATTGGTGACGCGCACCAACGGAACGGATTCGGCGGCACCACAAGCAACTTTTCTGACCGTCGGATTCAATGATGCCGATTTATCCCTGGGCACAATAACAGCCCGGACACCGGCAGCGTCGGCTGAACGCAGGCACGCACCAAGATTATGCGGATCGGTAACACCATCGAGCACCAACAACAAAGGAGGCACATCCCAATTTTCAAGGGCGGCCAGCAAGTCTGACTCCTGCATTTCCTTGCTGGGAGCAACCTGGGCAACAATTCCCTGGTGAACCCCTGCAACACGGGCATCAAGCTCTTTACGATGGACTACTTGCCACTTGACGCCCAGCTCATCCAACGCGTCGCAGATACTGCTGACCCGCTTGTCCTGACGCCCGGTCTGAATCCAGACCTGCTGAAATCGCCCCGGCTCTCGCTGAAGCACAGCATCAACCGCATGCCAGCCAAATACAAATTCCTGAGACACTTACCGACCCTTACCAGGCGCGTTTTTTGAACTACCGGAGCGGGACTTGCCCGCCGCCCCGGCCCGCTTACCGCCTGTCTTACCGCCCGCTTCACGGGCAGCATCCCGAGACAACTTTTCTTTGGCGGACAGCGGTTTTCCACCGGATCGGCTGCGGGAAGACTTTTCCCGCCCCTTGCCAGCACTTCCACCTTTACGCTCACCACCTTTTGGCGGCAAGGCATCACGATCCGCCTTGCGTTTCTTGGGCTCACTGAGCAGCTCCAGATCGATTTTCCGATCTTCAAGCCCGACACGCATAACCTTCACCCGCACGGCATCGCCGAGACGGAAGCTGACACTGGTTCGCTCACCTACCAGTCGATGCTTGGCAGCATCATGCTGGAAATAGTCTCCACTGAGCGTCGAAACATGTACCAGCCCTTCGATATACACGCCCTCGAGCTCAACAAAGAAGCCAAAAGGCACAACCGCTGCGATAACACCATCAAACTCGTCGCCCACATGATCTTTCAGGTATTCGCACTTCAGCCAGGCCATGACATCACGCGTGGCATCATCGGCCCGACGCTCGGTCATTGAACAGTGCTGACCAAATCGCTCCATACGCGCATGATCATAAGGATACGCACCCAGCTCCGCATCACGCTGTGCAGGCTGAACAACAGCCTCTTTTGCCGATTCACTGTGAATCACCGACTTGATCGCGCGGTGGACAATCAAATCCGGGTAGCGACGGATCGGGGAAGTGAAATGGGTATAGCTGGTAAAACCAAGCCCGAAGTGACCGCTTTGATCAGGGCTGTATATCGCCTGACTCAACGACCGCAACATAACGGTCTGAATAACATTCGCATCCGGGCGACCGACGATACTGGACAGCAACGCCTGATAGTCGGAGGACGTCGGCTCATCACCGCCACCCAGCTGCAACCCCTGCTCACCGAGGAATAACCTCAGCGCATTGAGTCGCTCCGGCGAAGGCCCTTCATGCACCCGATACAGCGCGGGGATCTCGTGCCGCTTCAGGAAACGGGCCGTCGCCACATTCGCACACAGCATGCACTCTTCAACAATTTTGTGCGCGTCGTTGCGATAGACCGGCACGATCTCTTCGATCTTGCGGGTCGGATCAAAAATAATGCGGGTTTCAGTGGTTTCAAAATCAATAGCGCCACGTTCTGTACGGCCCGCTCGCAACACCTTGAACAAGGCATAAAGATCCTCAAGGTGCGGCACGACGTGAGCATAACGCTCGCGCAACGATTGCCCCGCCTCGGAATCCGGACGCTCGAGAATGTCGCTCACCTTGTTATAAGTCAGCCGCGCCTTGGAATGCATCACCGCTTGGCTGAAGGTGTAACTGCTGATGCGGCCACTGGCACTGATTGTCATATCACTGACAAGACACAGGCGATCAACGTCCGGGTTCAGCGAGCACAAACCGTTGGACAGTTTCTCCGGTAGCATCGGAACAACATGATCCGGGAAGTAGACCGAGTTACCCCGCTCTATTGCCTCCTCGTCCAGAGGCGATTCAGGGCGGACGTAATGGGACACGTCAGCAATCGCCACCACCAACCGGAAACCGCCTCGCGGCCGGCGCTCGCAGAAGATGGCATCATCAAAGTCGCGGGCATCCTCACCATCGATTGTCACCAGCGGCAAATCCCGCAAATCGACGCGGTTTTCCTTGTCGCTCTCGGTGACTTCTTCAGGGATTGATGCGGCCTGCTCTCCAACTGACGGCGGCCATGCATGAGGAATATCATGGGAGCGAATCGAGACGGCAATTTCCATACCCGGCGCCATATGATCGCCAAGCACTTCCAAAATCCGACCGGTCGGCTTGGTCCGCTGCGTCGGCTGACGCATCAGCTCAACAACCACATATTGACCATGACGCGCATCGCCGCAATGTTCCTCAGGAATCAGCACATCCTGATTGATGCGCGGATTCTCAGGCGTCACAAACGCGATACCGCTCTCACGGAACAGGCGCCCGACGATCTGCAGCGTCTTGTGCTCCAGCACCTCAACAATCTGGCCTTCACGGCGCCCCCGGTCATCAACCTGCACGACCCGCGCAGCGACACGGTCACCGTGGAAAACCTGCTTCATCTGGCGGGCACTCAGGAATAAGTCAGAGCTGCCATCGTCAGGAACCAGGAAACCGAAGCCGTCGCGGTGACCAAGCACTTTACCGGACACCAGATCCGCCTCGTCGATTGGCACAAATGCATCACGCCGATTACAAATCATCTGACCATCACGACACATCGCGATCAGACGACGACGCAAAGCCTCGATGCCCTCTTCGGTCACCTGGTTGAGTTCTTTGCAGAGGGTTTCATGTGTCGCGGGCGCGCCGCGTTCACGGAGGTGCGCGAGGATAAATTCGCGGCTCTGGATCGGATTATCGTATTTTTGCGCCTCACGCTGAGCATGAGGATCGTCGTTCTTTACTGTTTTTTCGTTCTTTTCTTTTTTGGAAACCATTAAAAAGGATGCCTTGCTGCCGGCAGATCAGGCGGGAAAAATATGAAAACGTCCGTCGCTGATCGCGGTTGGATGTGGCTGAAGTATAACCCGCAGACCGAAAGAGTCATAACGTCGGTACTGGAAAAAATTCAGAGGGTAATTTAAAGCCACTTCCTGGGGAAAGAAGTGGTGCCGAGGAGAGGACTTGAACCTCCACGCCCTTGCGAGCACTAGCACCTGAAGCTAGCGTGTCTACCAATTTCACCACCTCGGCAGGTGATTTGCAGAAATTGCCCGGCTAATAAATCAAAACCTGTAAAAACGATGATTTATCGGGTTATCTGCCGCTGATGAAAGCTGTGCCCTCACCAATGGCGCGTACTTTAATCATTCATCGAAAGGCTGTCAAATACTTTCTTTGAGGTTTTTTTACGTTGTCGCGAGCAGGCGACAACGTTGATTAATTAAAGGTTTTCCGCGATGTAATCGGCTAACCGGATGTAGTCATATCGCGCCAGCGCATAGATTCCCGCCGATGCTCCGGACGCTGGATAACCGCAGGTTGAGGTCAGATTCCCGGTTTTACGCGACAACTGCGCTTCATTGATCAGGTTTGGTTGAACCTCATCTACAAAATCACCAACCCGGATGTGGGAATACTCCCACTGTAGCAACTCAGCTGTATTCACGGTCGGGTCATAAAAGATCCGCCGTAACAATCGCTTGTGGCCATCCCGGGTGTCCCAGTCCATTTTCGCCCCAACCAGATTTCCGTCGGCTGGCACCACCGTCGAATTAGTGGCGGGATCTTCAACCATGTCTCCCGCATTGCTGTTGGCGTATTCATAACTTTGCTGCGCTGATATGACTCGGGGCTTTGCCTGGTTCTCTGGCGTAATGTCGCCCAGACACTCAACGATTTCGCCGGTAATGGTGGCGGATTTACTGGCGGTATCGCCCAGCAAGCCTGCAGCAGGATCAAGAATCGACAGATCAAACCCGAAGACCGGATCATTGGCATAAGTGTAGTCGGGAGTGAAAGTCGCAAGGGCATCCCCTTCGTCACCAGGCGCAGCTCCGCCAGAAGACACGGTCATTGCATCAACCTTGCCCGCCCCTGATAGCGTCCAGCCAAACACGAGTTGCGTGCTATCGCCAATTTCACTTGTTGCGGCCAACCCCGGATGACAGGTGGTAGCCGTTCTGAAATAAGCTCGCTGAGCTGCCCAGTCGAAGGTCAGCGTTTCATTGATCTTGTCATCGTCCCAGAACGGACGACTGGTGCCCGTCTCCAGGTAATAGCCGTCAAATGATTGCACCTCCAGCTTACTGACCTGCCCGTCGACATTGGCCAGGCGCGCAACTTCATAAGGGCTCGGCAACATACAGCCATCTGCCGATATTTTTTCCAGCACGCCCATTTCATTGTATTGGAAGGTAAGGTCGGTCGAGATGGTATCGCCGCCATCAATATTGGATTTAATCAGACCCTTTTCCTCTGTCGATGTGTGCAAGGACACACCCTTGAGCAGAATCGGATTATCCAGATCCAGAGGCACATCAGGGATCACCACCGTATCTGTATCGACGTTTGCATAACTACCGCCGGACGAGACGGCATCATCAACCGCACGCACAATAGTCTCGGCACTGCCTGCGACACTGAGACTTACAATGCGCAAGGCATCCGCACCAAAAACAGCGATTCTGCCACCTGACTGAACCACCGCCGACTCATATTCATCGGGAAACTGCTGCGCCAGGAACCGAGTCAGTACACGGGCATAGGCATGGGCGCGGGCATCTCCTGACCGGATATAGTCACCCTGCATATTAATATTGGCTAACGCCAGCGCCAGACTTTCATTCACATTCAGATCACCAATACCCAGCCGGCGCCTGGCATCCATCAGGGTGCTTAATGGCGTGACATTCTGCTCGCCCGGAGAGGCCGAAAGCATAAAGGCGTGTGGAACGGTCACGTTACCGCTGTAGGTTTCTTCTTCGGTAACACCGGGAATAGCCACAGACACCAGGGGATAATCTGCAGGATTGAGCTCCGCCGATATTTCGGGGTCAAGACTGAACGACGTCATATCCAGCGAAAAAACGCCGCCATCACCGGTCATCGCTGTCGGCTCTCCCGAGGCAATGACAATGGTCCGTTCGGGGTTCTGCCCGACCGTCACTTCCACCTGATTGCTGTCGTACTGGTAGTCGCCATCGAGATCGAGCCATACTCGCGCATTTTTCAGGTAGCCATCGATGACGCGCCCGTTGTATGTGCCGACAGAGGGCTCGTAGAACCCGTCGGTATCACGGCCGTCAACGGGACGGTCCTCGGCCTCACCATCACCGCAGCCGGCAAGTAGCGTAAGCAGCGCAACGGCAGCAGTCAGTTTGATGGAACCGGGGTAACGGGAAGCCTGGCGATCTGTCATGGGCGCAACCGTTGTCCTTATAATGGGTTGTCGATCCGGCCACTCTATGACAAAGACTGACGGTTAACCTTGATAGGCTTGGCAATTTGTAAATTTGGGTAACGGAAGCGAAAACATCAACGAAACTGGCCTGCCCGGCGCACCGGCTCGGACAGGCAGCGTATTGCAGGTCAGATGGAGCGGGCGACAATTTCCTTCATGATTTCATTGGTGCCAGCGTATATGCGCTGCACCCGCGAATCGGCCCAGGCACGGGCTATCGGATATTCCCACATATAACCGTAGCCTCCGTGAAGCTGGACGCACTCATCCATCACTCTGCACTGCAGATCGGTGGTCCACTGTTTAAGCATTGCGGCAGTCGGTATATCCAGTTTTTTATCCAGATGCAGTTCAAGGCAACGATCTGTGAACACTCGGGCGGCGGTGATATCCGCTTTCATTTCGGCCATTTTGAAACGGGTATTCTGGAACGCCATCACGGGCTTGCCGAATGCCTTGCGCTCTTTGACGTAAGATCGCGTCCATTCCCAAGCGGCTTCAGCTGCAGCAACCGCCGTCAGTGCCACTTGCAGACGCTCTGCCGGTAACTCCTGCATCAGCTGCATAAAGCCCTGCCCTTCGCCACTGCCCAGCAGGTTGTCCAGCGGCACTTTCACATCCTGGAAAAACAGCTCGGACGTGTCCTGAGCCTTGAGCCCGACCTTTTCCAGGTTCTGGCCGCGCTCAAACCCCTCGGAGGTGGTTTCGACCAGCAGCAAACTGGTCCCCTTTGCGCCTTCCTGTGGATTGGTTTTCGCCACGACAATGACCAGGTCTGCCATCTGGCCGTTGGTTATAAAAGTTTTCGAGCCGTTTAGCAGGTAATGATCACCCTGGCGGATCGCGCTGGTTTTCACGCCCTGCAAATCCGAGCCGGCACCCGGCTCGGTCATTGCGATGGCACCAATCATCTCGCCCGCCGCCAGCTTGGGCAGGTACTTCTGCTTCTGAGCATCAGTGCCATAGTTCAGAATATAAGGTGCCACGATGTCGGAATGCAGATTCCAGCCGATACCACTGGTGCCGGCCCGAGCCAGCTCTTCCATTATCACAGCGCTGTAGCGGAAATCCGCGCCCACGCCACCGAACTTCTCTGGCAGGCAGGGGCAGAGAAAGCCCAACGCTCCCGCCTTTTCCCAGACTTCGCGGCTGACCTGGCCGTCCTTTTCCCACTGACTGTGGTAAGGCACTGCCTCCTGTTCAAGGAATTTGCGGACGGTGTCGCGAAAGCCTTCAAGATCGGCGTCAAAAAGCGTGCGTGGAATCATGGTCAACCTCTGAGTTGTTCAATGTTATCCAGCCAGTGTCAGCGGCAAGCCTGCTGCACTCAATGGTGAAAAACATCAATCAGGTTGACCAAAACAATCGCCGGAAGACCACTGACGATTCAGGAAAGTCCGATTACTGGCCGTCGAAATGATCGGAATAGGCGTTATAGAAATGCCGGGCAGCACGTCCGCTACGGCCGCCTTTGGCAAGTGCAAAGCGGATTGCGAGCAGGTGCAGCTCAGAGCGGTCGTTGATGTCCGGGAACAGGGCATCCACCAGCGCAAGATACTCATCCTGGTTGAAAGGATAGAACGACAGCCAAAGACCAAAGCGGTCCGATAGTGAAACCTGTTCTTCAATGCCTTCGCTGGGATGCAGCTCGCCTTCAACCATTTTGGAGTCCTGATTGTCTTTCATAGACTCCGGCATCAAGTGGCGGCGATTGGATGTGGCGTAAACCTTGACGTTCTCAGGCGGACTCTCGATGGAGCCTTCCATGACGCTTTTGAGCGCTTTGTAGGTCGAGTCGCCTCGCTCGAACGAGAGATCGTCGGAGAAAACTATAAAGCGGTAAGGTAACTCCCGGATCTCATCGACGATTTCCGGCAGGAAGACCAGATCTTCACGGTCCACTTCGATAATCCGCAAGCCTTGCTCAAAGTAGGTATTGAGAATGGCCTTGATCAGGGATGACTTGCCGGTGCCCCGGGAACCCCACAGCAATGCGTTGTTGGACGGCTCACCACGAATAAAACGTTCGGTGTTGGTGACAAGCAACTGCTTTTGGCGCTCCACTTCCAGCAACTGGTCCAGTAAGATGTTGTCGATCGCGTGAACGGCGCGCAGCGTATTGCTGTGCCGGCGGTAAATCGCAGCCGGCGTGGTTTGCCAATCAATACCCATGTCACTCAACATCCTTAACTGTGTGGCGGTTATCCGTCCGTTTTATGGCTTTCAGCAGAAGCGGCCTGCTCCAGACGACGCTGTGTCCGGCGCTCACCCCAGCGCGGCATCAGTTGCTGATCCAGCTCCAGGTGATCCAGTATCCGGGCGACGATGAAATCAATCAGGTCTTCTATCCCCTGGGGCTGGTGATAGAAACCCGGGCTGGCTGGCATGATGGTCGCGCCCATTCGGCTCAGCTTCAGCATGTTTTCCAGATGCACTTCCGACAGTGGCGCTTCCCGCGGCACCAGAATCAATGTTCGGCGCTCTTTCAACGCTACATCGCCAGCACGCTCAATCAGGTTATTGCTTGCACCCGTTGCCAAAGCTGACAGCGTGCCCGTACTACACGGGCACACGACCAAGGGTGCCCGGCTGCCGGAACCGGACGCCGGCGGCGCAAACCAGTCCTCGCGCCCGAAGACCAGCAACTGATCTGGCTCCGCATTATAGAGGTCTATCAAACAGGTCTGCATCGCCTCGGATGACCCGGGCAATTTAATATTGGTCTCTGTTGCCACCACAATCTGGGCAGCCTTGCTGATCATGAAATGCACCTGAACCCCTGCCGCCAGCAGGCACTCCAGCAATCGCAGGCCGTATTGCGCCCCCGAAGCGCCCGTTAGCGCCAGATTGACCACCCGGCGCGGGGTTGCTTGATCAGTCAAAATAACGCTCCAGTTCTGCGATCAGTTTCTGATGAATGCCGCCGAAGCCGCCGTTGCTCATCACCACGATGTGGCACGGCACCGGTAAGGATACGAGCACCTGCTGGATCAGTTCATCGACCGATGAGCCGAGTTGATGCTTGCTATCGCTCTCGGGCACCAGATTATTCAGCCACTCCATGTCATTCAGGTTAGCCCAGATCACCCGGTCCGCCTGCTCACTGCTCGCCAGCAATGTCGCCTGGTGTACACCCTGCTGCATGGTGTTGGAGCGCGGCTCGATCAGCGCAATAATCGGATCATCGCCCACTTTCTTGCGCAGCCCGTCAAGCGTGGTCGCAATCGCGGTGGGATGGTGCGCAAAGTCGTCGTAGACGCGAATCCCCTGAACATCCGCCAACAGTTCCATTCGACGCTTAACGCCCGAAAAGCGGTTCAGAGCTGCAATCGCATGATCCGGCGTCACACCCACATGACGAGCAGCCGCAATAGCCGCCAGCGCATTGCGCACGTTATGCAGCCCGGTCTGCGACCAGTTGACCGCCGCTACCGGTTGTTCATTGTGAACCACCATAAAGTGGCTGCCGTCATCTGCCAGCAACTCGGCGCGCCAACTCGCCTGCTCCACTTCTCCACCAACGGAGGTGGTCTGCACACTGCTCCAGCAACCCATCGCCAGTGCACTGTCAAGATGCACATCCGTTGCCGGGCGCACAATCAGGCCGCTCGACGGCACCGTTCTGACCAGATGATGAAACTGGCGTTCGATCGCCTCGACATTGTCGAAGATATCGGCGTGATCGAATTCAAGGTTGTTCAGAATGACCGTACGCGGTCGGTAGTGAACAAACTTGGAGCGCTTGTCAAAGAACGCGCTGTCGTACTCATCAGCTTCAATCACGAAGAAATCGGTTTCGCCCAACCGGGCCGAGACCGAAAAATCCAGTGGCACCCCACCCACCAGATAGCCTGGCTTTAGCCCTGCCTGATCCAGCATCCACAGCAGCATCGATGTCGTGGTGGTTTTTCCGTGAGTGCCGGCGACCGCCAGTACCCATCGCGACTTCAGCACTTCCCGCGAGAGCCATTCCGGCCCGGACATATAGTCGATGCCACGATTCAGCACGGCTTCCACTTCGGGATTACCGCGGGACATCGCATTGCCGATCAGCACCAGATCCGGCTCGGGCTTCAGGTTATCCGGTGAATAACCATTCATAAGCTCAATGCCCTGGGCTTCAAGCTGGGTGCTCATAGGGGGGTAGACCCCGTGATCAGATCCCGTCACCTTGTGGCCGGATTCCCGCGCCAGAACAGCGAGGCTGCCCATAAAAGTGCCGCAGATACCGAGAATATGGATATGCATAGAATTCCTGAATTAATGTTCCGTCACTGTTCCGTTACCTGAAAGCCCGGCCAACTCAGCGAGCGCGCCAGACACCCAAGCGCGCGTTGGCGCCGGCTATAAGAAAGGAAGCGTCCTGTATCCGGCGTGCTGCGTCAAGCAACTATCCTGTCATGAAATATGCATTGGATTCACGTATCATTCGCGCGATGTGAACAACCTGCAGGAGGCGCCAGTCACGATGGCCATCAAGAATGCTTTTTATGCCCAATCTGGCGGTGTCACCGCCGTCATTAATGCAAGCGCCTGTGGCGTTATTCAGACCGCTCGCAAACACCCTGAAGCCATCGGTACAGTCTACGCGGGTCGCAACGGCATTATCGGTGCCCTTCGCGAAGAGCTGATTGATACCAGCGAAGAAAGCGAAGAGACCATTGCCGCACTGATGCACACCCCGGGTGGCGCTTTTGGTTCATGCCGCTACAAGCTTAAGAACTTCACCGAGAACAAGCGCGAATATGAACGTCTGATCGAAGTGTTCCAGGCGCACAACATCGGCTACTTCTTTTACAACGGTGGGGGCGATTCCCAGGATACCGCATTCAAGGTCTCGCAAATGGCCGAGCGTATGGGCTACCCGATCACCTGTATCGGTGTTCCCAAAACAGTCGACAACGATCTGCCCTTCACAGACTGCTGCCCCGGCTTCGGCTCGGTCGCAAAGTACATTGCGACCTCAACGCTCGAAGCCAGTCTCGACATCAAGTCGATGTGCGAATCGTCCACCAAGGTCTTTATCCTTGAAGTCATGGGTCGTCACGCAGGCTGGATTGCGGCCTCTGCAGGTCTGGCGGGCCAGGGTGAAGGCTCCGCGCCCCACATTATCCTGTTCCCGGAAATTCCGTTTGACCGGGATGCGTTCCTCAAGCGCGTTGAACATTGCGTCGAGAACTATGGCTACTGTGTCGTGGTGGCATCAGAAGGCGCCCAGTACGAAGACGGCCGGTTTATCGCCGATGCGGGCAGCAAAGATGCCTTCGGTCACACTCAGCTGGGTGGCGTTGCGCCAGCGCTGGCGAATATGACCAAGCAGGCACTGGGCTACAAGTATCATTGGGCAGTGGCCGACTATCTGCAGCGTGCGGCGAGGCATATTGCGTCTGCAACTGATGTCGAGCAGGCCTATGCCGTCGGCAAAGCTGCTGTTGAAATGGCCATCGCCGGCAAGCAGGCACTGATGCCGACGATCGTCCGCGAACAGTCCAGCCCGTATCGCTGGCACATCGGTGAAGCCAACCTGAGCGAAGTGGCCAATCAGGAAAAGAAAATGCCGATCCACTACATCACCGATGATGGCTTTGGCATTACTCAGGATTGCCGTGACTACCTGTCCCCGCTGATCGCCGGAGAAAGCTTCCCGCCGTTCGACGATGGACTGCCAAGGGTTGCTCATATTCAAGGCATCCTGGCTGAAAAGAAACTGAAGACTCCGTTCGACATTTAACGGTTCTGCGGCATACAAAAAAGGCGCCCCTCATGGGCGCCTTTTTTATTGCTTCAATGGCGGTGTCCGCTGGAGTCAGGACAGACTCTCTTCCGCCTGAGACGCAACATAACCGGCAAATTCGGTATATCCGCCCACGTGGGCTTCGCCAACAAAAATCTGCGGTACCGTATGGACAGGTTCACCAATTTTCTGGGCAATATCCGCCTTGGTGATGTTCTCTTCCATCATATCGACAAACTTGAAATCGAATCCCTTCATTTCGCACAGACGGATCGCACGGGCGCAAAAGCCACAGCTAAGACGTCCGAAAATGGTGACACGCTCCATAAGGAACTCCTGAATAACAGGTTTCAGCCGGCATCAGGCCGGCCTCAACTTAAATGACAAAGGGGATCTCCCCAACTTGATCGTGCGCCAATACTGACAGGCGGAGCGCCATTTTCAAATTTAATGATCTGAATGACCATGATAGAAAACACGTATCTGGATCATGTTTTCAGACGATCCAGCTGCTGCTCCAGCGATACCACCTGCTCCCCGAGACTCTCACCGCTACCACGGACGCTTTGGGCAAGATCCCTGAGATCGCTGGCCGCATCACCGATAATCGTCAGGTTGCGGTTGATCTCTTCACTGACCGAACTCTGCTCTTCCGCCGCCGTGGCAACCTGAGTGACATGCTCGACTATGGTCGCGATACGCCCGACGACCTCGGCCAACGATTCATCTGCACTGCGTGTGCGATCAACAGCCGTAGTGGCGCGATCAACACCACCGCGGATAACCGTTACGGTCTGCTGCACCTCCTGTTGCAATCCGTCGATCATCTGACTGATTTCATCGGTTGATTCGCGGGTTTTCGAAGCCAGCGTGCGCACTTCATCGGCAACAACAGCAAACCCCCGACCCTGCTCACCGGCCCTTGCAGCTTCAATGGCAGCGTTCAGAGCGAGCAGATTGGTTTGCTCGGCGATGCCCCGGATCACCTCAAGAATCCGGTTAATGTCATCGCTGCGCTCGGCAACATGACCAATGGCACTGCTGGCCTGCTCCATATCCGCCGCCAGCTCCTGTACACCACCAACTGCCACACCCAGCGTTGCCTGAGTGCTTTCCACGCTGTCACTGGCCTGGCGCGCATTGCCCGCAGCATCACTGGCGAAGGTCGCCACCTCACTCGCAGCCGCTGACATTTCATTCATCGCGGTCACCACGCTGTCGATTTCCGCGTGTTGACGCGCGGTGTTCTGCTCAGTATCCACGGCGATCCGGCGCACATCACCCGCCTGTTCACTCACGACATGGTTGATGTTTTTGAGATCATTGATCATCTGTCGCAATTTGGACAAGAACGCATTGAAGCCGTCAGCCAGCGCGATCAACTCGGCATGAGTGTCGATCTTCAATTCACGGGTAAGGTCACCTTCAGCGCTGGCGAGGTTGACCATACGATCCCGAATCTCGTTCAGCGGACGGATCACCGAGCGGACCAGCAAAATCAGCAGGATCAGTGACACAGTCGACACGATAATACCCGCTGTCATTTGCCGGGCTGCGGTTGCATCGACCTCTTCGGACAGTAACTGTGTCACAGCCGAAAGCTGAGCTAACGCTACCTCGCGGGGTAATTCAACTATAAACGACCACTGGCTGCCCGATGCGTCAATATCGACCGGAAACGCAACGGCAATGACATCGCCATCATCGAAAATCTCGCCACTACTCACCAGTGAGCGATACTGCTGCGCTTTGTCTGGCAGGGCTTCTGACAGTGGGCGTCCAAGGAACTGCTCATAGTGACTGGTGCCCGCAATCAAGCCTTTCTCGCTAACGAGCATGACGCGGCCGGCACCGTCATACAGCTCCTGACTGACGTTCTTGATGGTTTTCTGGATAGTCGACAGGTTCAGGTCGACACCAATCACGCCGGCGAACTCGCCTTGGTTCAGAATGGGCATGACCAGACTGGTCATGAGCTCGTTGTAGCCCTCTTCAACTTCGTAGTCGTAAGGCTCCATCGTGCAGGGTTTTAGCGTATCCCGGGAACACAGATACCACTCGGCTTCCCGAATCCCGAACTCATTGCGTTCTTCCCGATATTTCTCGGCCGGGTCTTCGGTGCGACTGAACTGTATTTTGCCGTCAGGGCTCCTGAAGTAATAAATTTCCAGAGTGCCCGCATCGCTGCTGTGATCTTCAACTCCGTCGGTGAAGTAGCGATCCTGGCCGTCATAAGCATCAGGCTCAAACTGGGCATATATGGAGCTGAGCTGGGGTTGTCCCTTCAAAATTGAGCCCACAGCGTCCGACATGTCCCGGCGACTCATTCGTCCGGAGCTGCTTGCCTCCACATTGCGCTGGATGACCTCCCGAAATGTTTCCGGTACTTTATAGGCGGTATTAAAAATACCCGACACCATTTCGCCGTACTGACCTGCGGTCGCTTTCAGGCGGTCAACGACGATATTCTGCACCAACTCGCTGGTGTCTTTGGTGATGTGTTCTTCCATACTGCTTAACGACAGCTGGGCGGTTATGATCATGCTCCCACCCATCAGCAGCAGCAGAACAACAACCAGGGCGTACAGTTTTATTTTGAGAGACAGCTTTTTCATGAATATACCGGCTTGGAGAGATTTAATATCCCGAAGCAAATGCCAACAGGCGTGCGTCTTTTAAGATAGTGTGACGGAAAGCGACTCGCCACTTCACTCTGTAACCAATTAGGCATTGTGTAAAGAGGCCGCTGTACAACACTGGAAAAGACCACCAGGTAAAGTTGGCGCTTTGCAATGGCCTCATTGCACCATCAATACATTTCGTTGGCTTACACCGGAGAGTAATCCCGTTGGCTTATCTGACATTATTTCTGACCGCTTTTGCCGCAGCCACCCTGGTCCCGGCCTACTCGGAAGTATTGCTGGGAGGGCTGGTGACGCAGAATTATTCGCTGTGGGGGCTCTGGGCCTGCGCCACAGCAGGGAATACGCTGGGATCGGTATTGAATGGCTGGATAGGCCGGCAGGTCGAACGGTTCCGCCACAAACGCTGGTTCCCTATCAGCGAGAAGCAACTCGAATCGGCCCAGGTTCGCTTCAATAAATACGGCCAGTGGTCGCTGCTGATGGCGTGGCTCCCGATAGGCGGCGACGCACTGACGCTGATTGGCGGGATAATGCGGGTGCCCTGGCTCAACTTCATTGTGCTGGTCGCTATCGGCAAGGGCCTGCGCTATGCACTGGTGTTGTGGATCGTACTTGAAGCAACCGGGTAAGGTTTCCGGGCAAGCCGGAAACCCACAGGCGACTCACTCGTCGCCATAGAGATAGGATTTCAGCAACAATTCCCCGTTGAATTCAGAATTCAGCACGGCAATAAAGGTATAGACGCCAATCAGTTTGCGGTTCAGAAACACAAACTCCTTCGGCGGTATTTTGAAGTAGCGACTGATCGCTGATCGCGCAGCCTGCCGAGCCACACGGGATGGCAAGTCACTTTGCTTCCAGCGATACTGCCCCTGCCCGTTAACGGCGTAATCCGGCCACTCGCTGTTTGCCGGCGCCAGGGGCTCAAGCACCGACATACACACCTCGCCAAATCGATCCAATACATCTGCCGGCCATTCCCGGCTCATGAAATTCAGCGCAACGCCACCATCAATCACCTGCTCCAGATCACGTTCGTACGACGCCTTGATCATGGCCTTGAGTGGCGAGAGGAAGGCTTCTGGATACTTCTGAACCGCGCCAAAATCAAGCAGGACGATCTGATCTGTCGCTTCGCCGGTTTCCTCCGCTATCCTGATCCTGTAATTGCCAAAATTAGGATCAGTCTGCATTTCACCCCAGTCGAACAACTCCTTGAAGAACAATTCAAGGGCCGCTTTACCCAACGCGCTCCGGCGCTCAAGGGATAACTCGGCTACTTTATCGGAACTGACAGACCAGCCTGGCTCGTAGGTCGATGCCATTACCCTGGCGGTCGAAAACTCCGGCAATACCCGCGGCACAACATACCGGTCATCCCCGTCCAACAACTGGCGAAAATGCTCTGTGGTCCGGGCTTCCAGGTCATAATCGACCTCCCGGTGCATCATCACGCGCACTTCGTCGAGCCAGTCATTGAACTCGGGACCAAACGAAACCAGTCGTGCCATTTTCAGTATCTGCGCAACGGCGTTCAGGTCGCTGTCCACCGCTTCGGCTACGCCGGGATACTGGATTTTCAATACCAGTTCCAGCCCGTCTGAACGTCGAACCGCGCGGTGTACCTGTCCCAGCGAAGCGGCTCCAATCGGAGTCTCGTCCACGTCCAGCTCCGCCAGTCGGGCCTCCCCCAATTCACTTTGGAGAACTTTCTCCACTGAAGGCCATGACAACGAAGTGGTCTGATCTTCAAGCGTATGCAGCGCTTCAGTCACTTCCTCAGGCAGAAAATGCTCGCCGTAAAGCGCCATCACCTGGCCGATTTTAACCACGCTGCCTTTCAGTTGGCCCAGCTCATCAACCAGAAAGCGGGCCTGGCTGGATAGCATCTTGCGGTGGCGCTCTTCCCGCTTCTCTGCGCTACTGAACCAGTTGGTCGCCATGTGCGTCGCCATTCTCGTCCCCGCAAACAAACCGGCGCGGGTCAGACTCAGACGGCGCTCGAAGCTACCGGTCTTGATTCGATCTACTGGATTTCTGGGCTTGCTGGAGCTCATCAATTCAACCAATGCGGGTGAGTGGTGTTTTTGCTCTGATCAGGATCATTATACGTCAGGTCGTCTACCGGCTGATCACTTCGCCGCCGCAGCCCGCCAGACATAAGGGCCAATGGATTTGGTCTTTCGATCATTTCAACTGATTCTTGCCGCAGACGAACCAGGAGTGTCTCGTCTGGTTACGGATTTAAACAGTTCAATGCATCAAACAGCGTTATGCTCGTTAAATTACATCGATCAACAATAAAGACAAACTAACAGCGATGTCAGAACCTTCCAAGGGCATATCCGGCCTTCCACCGGAACGGCAACGTATCATTGGCGAAATACCGGTGCCTACGCTGATCAACTGGCTCTCACTGGGCGCTGTTCCCTTGCTGTTTTTCTTTGCGATAAGGGCCTGGGGGCGTGACGACGCGTTGCTGGTCGTTATGCTGACAGCAATAGCGCTGTCACTGGTCCTCAACACCCTTGCTTACCTGATCGGCAAACACAAGACGCTACACCGTCGAGGGTTTATTTGCCTCATTACCCTGTTGTTTATGTACCTTGCCATCGCCGGCATTGAAGATGGCACCGCGGTGCTCTGGCTTTTTGCCTACCCGCCCATCATTTTCTACATCAGCTCTTTAAAAGTCGGCATCGTGACCTGCGCCTTCGGGCTTGCGTCCCTGACGGCATTGTTTACCCCCGTTGGCGCCGATCTGTTTAATACGCCATACAGCAACAGTTTCAAGCTGATGATGATCAGTGTTCTGGCATTTGAAATGATCTGCTGCTTTGTGCTCGACCTGAGCCGCCGCCGAGCCAAAGACAGACTGATTATTCTGGCACACGAACATGAGTATGCAGCCAAACATGATGCCATGACAGGCCTGGCTAACCGACGTGAGGGGCTCCAGCAACTGGAGGCCGAGTACGAGCGTTATCTACGGAATCAGCGACGCTTCTCAGTGATTCTGCTGGATATCGATCTGTTCAAAAGTGTTAATGATAATTTCGGCCATCAGGCCGGCGACAAGCTGATCGCACTGGTCGCCAGCAAACTCCACGATACCTGCCGCAAGATCGATACCTTGTCCCGCTGGGGCGGCGAGGAATTTCTGGTCATTCTGCCGGAAACCGATTGCAAAGAAGCCACTCACATGGCCGAACGGGTACGCAAGGCCATCGCTGCAGCATCAATTGACCACGACGGCAGCCGGATCAACGCCACTATCAGCGCAGGCGTTGCCAGCATCCAGGGAACAGAACCTGCCGACAATCTACTGCAACGAGCCGATGAAGCGCTGTACAACGCCAAGGCGTCTGGACGAAACAAGGTATGCAAGGAGGGAAGTTGAAGAATGGGCGCGTCTGAACACGCGCTCCGGTTGATCAGGCGCCAGTGTGAGCCGGCAATTCGGCACTATGCTCGACCAGGCCGTAATCCAGCCGGCGCTGCAAAACGCCAATCAAAGCCTGTTCAATATCGTCAAAACCGCTGGTGGGGCACCAGTCAACGACCTGCGACATTGGCATACCCGCAAGACCACACGGGTTAATTCGAGAGAACGGCTCCAGATCCATGTCGACGTTCAGTGCCAGTCCGTGAAACGAGCGCCCCTTGCTGACCCGAAGCCCCAGCGAGGCGATCTTGGTTCCCTCGGTATAGACGCCCGGTGCGTCCTTTCTGGGAGCAGACTCAATGCCGACGTCGGCGAGGACTTCAACGATCGCTTCTTCGATATGGGTGACCAACTCACGCACGCCAAAACGCGCACGGTGTAAATCAATCATCAGATAGATCACGAGTTGCCCGGGACCGTGGTAAGTCACCTGACCTCCCCGATCGACCTGAACAACCGGGATATCCCCCGGAGCCAGAATATGCTCCGCCTTGCCCGCCTGGCCCTGGGTATAGACGGGCGGATGCTGAACACACCATAGCTCGTCAGGAGTATTGTCGGTGCGCGATGCCGTGAACGTCTTCATGGCATTCCATATATCGACGTATGGCTGCAAGCCAAGATGCCGGACAATCACATCAGGGTCAGGCCGGGTCATAGCAACGGGTTGCTCCTGTGAATGCACATGTCGTTGCCCTACAACACCATATGGACGCGGCCACTGGCCTTGAGCTCGTCAAACAGCGCCTTCAGCTGCTCTTCGCCGGTCGCCATAATCGTCAACCGTACAGAGGAAAACCGCCCCTTGCTGCTATCGTTAACATCGACATGTTCTTCTTTGATTCCCGGCGCGTGACGTTCCGCTACCGAGACCACGAAAGCTTCAAAATCCGGAGCGGCATCTCCAATCACCTTGATGCCGTACTCGCAGGGAAACTCTATTTTCGGCGGTTTTTGCTCACTCATGCTGCTGACCTCTGATCCTCTGCATCAAACCGGGTTAAAACAACTGGATGAAAAACAGCTTGATGGCATCCCAGATGCGCTTGAAGAAGCCGCCTTCCTCTACCGAATCCAGTGCGACTACAGGTCGGCTCAGCACTTCTTCGCCATTCAATGTAACGCGGACGCGGCCTAACTCCTGACCCGCACTGATCGGTGCCTTTATGACCGAATCAATGTCCATCACCGTCTCGAGCGACGACTTGCTGCCGCGCGGAACCGTGACGACCGCACTATCTGCCAGCCCCAAACGGACATTGTCCTTGTCACCGCCCCACACCTGGCTATCAGTCAGTGACTGGCCGGCCGTGAACAGCGTATGGGTTTCGTAGTAGCGGAAACCGTAATTCAGCAGTTTCTGCACTTCCTGTGCCCTGGCATTTTCACTCTTGGTGCCCATAACGACCGCCACAAGCCGCATTTCGTCGCGCTTGGCCGAGGCAACCAGACAGTAACCTGCCTCCTTGGTGTGCCCGGTCTTCAGGCCGTCAACAGAAGGATCGCGCCACAACAAGCGGTTACGGTTTGGCTGACGAATATCGTTGTAGGTGAAATATTTCTCGGAATAGACACTGTAGTTTTCAGGGTAATCGTTAATGATGGCGCGCGCGAGCGTCGCCAGATCGTATGCGCTCGAGAGGTGCTCGGGTGACGGCAGGCCGGTGGCATTCTCAAAGTGGGAATCGTTCATGCCTAGAATTTTCGCCTGCTGGTTCATCACATCGGCGAACGCGCCTTCACTTCCGGCAATAAACTCGGCAAGCGCCACACTGGCATCATTACCTGACTGGATGATCACACCCTTGAGCAACTTCTCAACCGGAACCCGGGAACCTTCCTTGACGAACATGCGCGAACCGCCAGTCTGCCAGGCATGAACACTCACCGGCACTTCGTCCGTCATGGAGATGCGGCCTTCATCAAGCTCGCGCTCGACAATATAGGCCGTCATCATTTTGGTCAGACTTGCCGGCGGCAAACGCTCGCGACTGTTGCCTTCCATGATGATCCGGCCACTTTCCGCATCCAGCAGAATATAGGAGCTGGCCGCAACCTGAGGCGGCGCAGGAATCAACGCCGGCTGAGACTGTGCGTTTACTGTTGCCACTAGGGCAAAAACGAGTGTCAGGGAGTAGATTAGCGTCTGAAAAACAGTTTTATTAGCCATGGATCCAGTCAAAGTCTGCTGCAATGGACGACGCCGGTATAGCGCCACTCGACAAGGGAGTTTCACCCTTCCAAGGGTATTGCACAACGTAGCGAGCGACGGTCAGGCAAGGCGAAAATTCGCGTAAAAGCGCAGTTAACTTGACGTAAATGCGCATCTTGAACGAATCTCCAACGCCGCTTGGCCTGGCGCAGTCGTTTTGCATTACCCTCTTTTAAAGCGGATCGGTTACCACTATCGGGTTTCCGAAACCACCTTGTTTAATTCGTTGTATCTGCTGTTCGGCCTGCTGGCGAGCGGTAAAAGGCCCCACCTGCACTCGATGGAAGTTACCGACCGCGTAGACCCGTACCGGTGAATCGGTGATATTTCGCAGTTCACGTGATAGCTGCTCCGCCGAATCTGGCTGGCTGAACGATGCCACCTGCACGAAAATCCCTTCTTCGCCGTTCTCTGTATTCTTCTTACGCGGAGGTCTGGCAGACGACTCGCCCGCTATGTGCATACTACCATCGGGCCGGACGGTAATCGCGGCGATTTCCACATTGGCTGTGCCGTGCCCCTGATACCCAAGTTTTTTCGCAGCTGCATATGACAGGTCGACTATTCGGTTGCCGTGAAAAGGGCCGCGGTCATTCACCCGGACGATGACTTCCCGGCCGTTATCAAGGTTGCGTATGCGGGCATAACTCGGCAAGGGCAAACTCTTGTGGGCCGCGCTCATTTTATACATGTCGAAGGTTTCGCCATTCGATGTTTTATGACCGTGGAATTTTTCGCCGTACCAGCTCGCCGTGCCTCGCTCAACATAGCGACTGGCATCTGCCATGACCGTATATTGCTTACCCCAGACCGTATAGGGCGATTTGTTCCCGCCGCGACTGGGCGCCTCATATTTCGGCACGGCATCCTGCAGCCCGCTGACATCATAGTCCTCTGCCGGCGCTCGGTCCTGACTGATGCTATAACGCGAAGATGATGACTGGGATGAGGATGACGGTGATGGATCCGATGCACAACCGGCCAACATGAGCGCGAGCATTATGCCGGCAATGCCAATCGGCCGATTGGCGAAACCGGTTGCACGGCTTGCACGCCCCACGGACATATCAGGTCTGTCTATCATTTCCAGCCGATCGCAATGCATCATGTTTCGGGTCCGTCACTATCACTTGCCAGGGCCCCGGACAATTCCAGCACCGCCATGGCATAGAGATGACTGTGGTTGTAGCGGGTTATGACATAAAAATTGTGGTAAGTCAGCCAGTCCTGCTGCCCATCCTCCGCCTGAAGACGCACAAGCCTCGCCCGGTTATCATCCTCAACCGTCGACACCGGCTTAATGCCGGCTTTTCGATAATCGCCAACCACCAGCGATGGCTTCAGGCTACGGGTAAATAACGCCGGATCCAGTGTCGCGGTTTGTTCGTCCGGCACACGCTCGGCTACCGGCGCGCCTTTAACCCAACGATGTTTGGCAAAGTAGTTTCCGACACTGCCAATCGCGTCAACCGGATTGCTGACAATATCGGCTACTCCATCTCCATCGAAATCCACAGCGTAATGGCGATAACTACTGGGAATGAACTGCCCAAATCCCATCGCTCCGGCGTATGACCCTTTGAGCTCGGCAGGATCCAGCGATTGCTCCCTGGTCATCAGGAAAAACTGCTCCAGTTGCCCCCGAAAAAAGCGGCTACGTGGAGGATAATCGAACGCCAGCGTTGAAAGCGCGTCGACAACACGGTAACGCCCGGAATACTCACCATACTGGGTTTCAACACCGATGATCGCCGCAATCACATAGCGGGAGACACCAAATTCTGCTTCGGCACGATCAAACTCCTTTTCGTACCGCTCAAGAAACGCCTTACCCTTTTCAGTGCGGGCCGGCGTAATGAAAATTCTGCGATAGTCCGCCCAATTCAGTGTCTTTTCAGCGGGCTTACTGATCGAGTCAATTATGGCGGGTTGCTTACTGGCATCCGCCAGCCAGCGGGTTATCTGTTCACGGTCATACCCGTGGGCGCTCACCATCTCATCAATGAACACTTTACCCTGGGCGGTCTCAGCATAATTCGCGCTCGCAGGGCCCGCTAACGAAAACAGACCCGGCAGCACCAACGCAGACATTAACCGTGTAAACCGCTGGAACATGTAAAACCTCTGTGGTGTAAGCCCTGTTTTGGCAACCAGCAACTAAAACCTGTAACGGCGATGAACGACACACTGCGCCCCGCCTCACTCGTTCGGCGCGGCCCTGCGCCGGCGCGCCGAGATTAGCACGACCGCCCAAACCCGGGCCACCGACAGGCCCACCTATGAACAAAAGGTAATCGCAGCATCACGCTGTGATCATTCGCCGATGGGTATGGATCGACATCATCACACCGAACCCCGCCATCAGGGTCACGATAGAGGTACCGCCATAACTCACCAAAGGCAATGGCACCCCCACAATCGGCAAAATGCCACTGACCATGCCAATATTGACGAAAACATAGGTAAAAAATGTCATTGTCAAAGCGCCGGCGACCAGTCGCCCGAACGAATCCTGAGCATTAACCGCAATATAGAGACAGCGCGCGATTATCAGGAAATAGAGCGTTAGCAGTGCGAGCACACCAATAAACCCAAACTCTTCTGCCAACACCGCAACAATAAAATCGGTGTGACTCTCCGGCAGAAAATCCAGATGCGATTGCGTACCGAGCAGCCAGCCTTTGCCGCTTAAACCACCTGAACCGATCGCGGTCTTGGACTGGATAATGTTCCAGCCGGCACCCAAAGGATCGCTCTCGGGATCAAGCAGCGTCAGCACTCGCTGTTTTTGATAATCCCGCATGACAAAGAACCACATGGCGGGTGCCGCCACCGCTACCATGCCAAAAAAAGCACCCAGCAGCTTCCAGCTCAGACCCGCAAAGAAAATCACGAAAAGGCCCGCAAGCCCCACCAGCAAGGCGGTGCCCAGGTCAGGCTGGCGTACGATCAGCACCATGGGAAGCAGCACGATAAACAAGCCGCCGCCCACACGCGACAATCGCGGCGGCAAGAAATGGCGCGACAGATACCAGGCCGCCATGAACGGCACAGCCAGCTTCATGAACTCCGAAGGTTGAAAGCGCGGCAGGCCCGGCAGGCTTAACCAGCGCTGAGCACCTTTGGCCCCGACACCCACCAGCAATACGGCCAGTAGCCCGATCAGCCCCAGCCCGTAAAGCCAGGGCGACCAGCGGCGATAGACGGAAGGGTCCAGTTGAGCAAATACCATCATCACCACAAACGCCACGCCGATACGCGCGCACTGGGACTTCACCATCTCAACACTGCTGTCTGCTCCGCTGTAGAGTACAAACAGCCCGGAACCAAGCAGAATCAACAACAACACCAGCAACACCGGGTCCAGATGGATCGATGACATGAAGCCTTTCGGAGCGCCGATCGTATGGCTCGTGGAACTCCGGATATAATCACGATCAGCCATCAGCGCCATCCTGCTCGGTTTTAGCTGCAACCTTATCGTCGCTTTGCCCGGTTTTTTCGCCGGCATTGAACTCCAACAGCCAGGCATCAAACATGGCTCTCGCTACCGGCCCCGCTGTGCTACTACCCCCACCGCCATTTTCGACGATAACGGCAACTGCAATTTTCGGATCCTCGGAAGGTGCGAAGCCGACAAACAATGCATGGTCCCTGAGCCGCTCCCGTACTTCATCCGCATCGTATTCTTCGTCTTCCGCAAGGCTGAAGACCTGCGCTGTGCCGCTCTTGCCTGCAAACCGGTATGGTGCATCGCGACCAATCCCGCGGGCTGTACCGTGGCGACCATGAACCACCTCTTCCATATCTCCCACAATGTCGTCCCAGTATCGGGGATTTTTGGCGACGACATCCGGAATCGTCTCGGGCGGAAGCACATCTTCCGTGGCATCAGCGCCGACCACATCCCGGAGCATTCTCGGCTGTCTCCACTTGCCATGGTTGGCCACCAGCGCTGTTGCCGTTGCCAGCTGCAGCGGCGTCGACAACACGTACCCCTGACCGATACTCATATTGACTGAATCCCCGGGGTACCACGGCTGATTGTGAACAGCACGCTTCCAGGGCTCCGACGGCAACAAACCGGATTGCGCGCCACTGACATCCAGCGTGGCATCTTTACCGAAACCGAATTTATCAAGGTACTCGTGCATGACATCAACGCCCATGCGCATACCAAGATCATAGAAATAGGTATCACAGGACTGCGCTATCGCGGACTTGAGGTTAACCCAACCATGCCCGCTTCGCTTCCAGTCGCGGTAGCGTCGGCCGCCATTCGTCAGCTGGAAGTATCCGGGGTCCCAGACGGTTCTGTCTCGGTCGGTGGCGCCGCTGTCCAGGCCGGCAAACGCCAGCATGGGCTTGATAGTTGAGCCAGGCGGGTACTGCCCTCGCAGCGCCCGGTTGAACAAAGGCTTATCAATTGACTCGCTCAGCTCGCGGTAGGCTTCAACGCCAATCCCTGTTACGAACAGATTGGCATCAAAGCCGGGCACGCTGGCCAGGGCAATAATACCCCCGGTTTCAGGCTCGATTGCGACGATCGCGCCACGGCGGCCTTTCAAGAGCTCGAACGCCCGCTTCTGAAGCCTGATATCCAGCTGCAACCGCAGGTCGTCACCGGGAACCGGGTTTTCATGCTCCAGCACCCGCAGTGTTCGGCCCCGGGCATTGGTTTCAACGTGCTGATAACCCACCTTGCCGTGCAACGCTTCCTCATAAAAGCGTTCTACGCCCGACTTGCCAATATAGTTGGTACCGGCGTAGTCGGCTGGATCAATCCGGCGTAGCTCATCGCGGTTGATTCGCCCGACATAGCCCAAGGCGTGGGCGGTCATGTTGCTGTAGGGGTAATAGCGCACCAGTTCGGCGTCGACTTCTACTCCAGGCAGCTCGTAACGATGAACCGCCATTTTGGCGATCTCCCGCTCATCCAGATCATAGCTCAGCGGCACCGGTGAAAAAGGTCGGCGGTATTCGCCAAGCCGGCGCTGGAAACGCGCCATGTCCTCTTCCGTGATGTCCAGAATCTGCTGCAGCTGCGCCAACGTGGTCTCCATATCCGGCACCCGCTCGGGAACCACAGTGACACTGAATACAGGGCGATTTTCGGCGAGCAGAACGCCATTTCGGTCGTAGATTAATCCGCGGGGAGGCGCAATCGGCTGAACCTGAACACGGTTCTTGTCCGACAGCGTAGTGAAATTTTCGTGGTTGAGTATCTGAAGGTAATAGAGCCGACTGACCAGAATGCCGATCATGACCATGATAACGATCAGGGCGACCAGTGTACGGCGCTGAAATAACCGGCGCTCAGCAGCCGTGTCCTTGAATTCCCCCCAGGGCATCTACTTATCCTATGCGCGGTGATACGGGTGATTGCGGGTAATTGTCCAGGCGCGATAGAGCTGTTCGGCCAGAATAACGCGAACCAGAGGATGCGGCAGCGTCAGCGGAGACAATGACCAGAGCTGGTCGGCCCGCTCACGGCAGGCTGGCGCAAGTCCGTCGGGCCCGCCAACCAGAAAACTGATATCCCGGCCATCCATTTGCCAGCTCTCAAGCGAAGACGCCAGCTTCTCGGTAGACCAGGCGCGCCCGCCGACTTCCAACGCGATAACGCGATCAGATTTGCCCAGCGCAGCCAGTTGGGCCTCGCCCTCTTTGTGCACCAGCCGGGGAATATCAGGATTCTTGCCTCGCGTCGCAAGTGCCGTTTCAGAGAGTTCCAGCGGCATATCGGACGGAAACCGACGGGCATATTCCTGATACCCGTCATTCACCCAGCCGGGCATCTTCTGGCCGACACAGATCAGCCTGAGCCGCATACGTTACTCGCTACCAGCTGCACCCAGCCCCGGCGCATCCCGCCAGAGACGTTCAAGGTCATAGAACTCACGGGTTGCCGGCAGCATGATATGCACCACAACATCGCCAAGATCTACCAACAACCAGTCACTGACCTGTCCACCTTCGACAGTTGCAGTGCGGACGCCGTTGGATTTTGCTTCGGTAACAACGGAGTCGGCAAGCGATTTGACGTGACGATTTGAGGTGCCTGACGCGATCACCATGAAATCGGTAACGCTGGTTCTGTCCCGGACATCAATGATGCTGATGTCCTTTGCCTTCACTCCTTCAAGAGCATCGACAACGGTATCTTTAAGTTGTTCGGCCTGCATAATTACCCTGTTTAATGGTGTTTCCACCTGGATCGCTGCGCATAGACATCATCCGGCAGCAGTACGCCTTTGAAAATGAATCACGGTTTCAGCGGCATTGAAAGGCGGATTGTACCATCAAATACCTCCGACAGGTCACGTTTCAACCAGTTCCCGCGCGCATCAAAAAGAGTGTGACAAAAAGTACGTCGAAGCGCCCAATCTAACCGCGGTAAAGATCAGCTTGGCGGATAAGAGAAACCACCGGATCCGGCACCAGGTAGCGGATAGAGGCGCCCTCACGGATACAGCGCCGCACATCGGTTGCAGAAATATCCAGCGGCGGCAGACTGACTGGCCAGATGAGGCCCGCAGCGGCGCCATGCAGCGCGCTCGGGTCTTGCGTGGCACGCTCGGCCAGCAACTCCGCAGCCACACTGCCGGCCGGCACTTCTGCGCCGGGGCGAGCCACCACCACAATATGCGCAAGGGTCAACAGTCGCTGCCAGTCATGCCAGCGGTCAATTGCGGCGAACGCATCCGTGCCGACAATCATCGCCAATGGCATGGATTCGCCCAGCGTTTCACGCAGTGACGCCAGGGTATCAACGGTGTAAGACGGCTTGTCTCGAGCCAGTTCGCGATCATCTACAAAAAGCCCTGGCTCACCCGCTATCGCAGCCTCCAGCATCGCCAGTCGCTGCTCACTTGTGGCACCCGGCTCGGAACGGTGCGGCGGCAGGTGACAGGGCACCAGCGCGACCTGACTCGCTCCCAGCCGCTCACGCACCTCAATGGCGGTGCGCAGATGAGCGTGATGGACCGGATCGAAGGTGCCGCCGAGAATAACGTGCATCGGGCGCATTAATTCCGGATATGCCCGTCGCCGAATACCACATATTTCTGTGATGTCAGCCCCAGCAATCCTACCGGCCCGCGGGCATGGAGCTTATCGGTCGAAATACCGATTTCCGCACCCAGCCCATATTCAAAGCCATCCGCAAAACGGGTCGAGGCATTGACCATAACCGAGGCGGAATCCACCTCGGTCAGGAAGCGCCGCGCCCGTGTGTAATTTTCAGTGACAATGGCATCGGTATGCTGGGAGCTGTACCGATTAATATGGCCGATGGCGTCATCCAGTCCGTCGACAACTTTTACTGCCAGTATTGGCGCCAGATATTCAGCGTGCCAGTCACCCTCTGTCGCCGGAGTGATGGACGGGAGAACATCCATTGTGCGGCCGCAGCCACGCAACTCGACCGATTTTTCGGCAAAGGCATCGGCCAGCAGCGGCAGGATATCCGAGGCGATCTCACTATCGACCAGCAATGTTTCCATGGTATTGCAGGTACCGTAGCGATGGGTTTTGGCATTGATCGCAATATTTAGGGCCTTCTCGGGATCTGCATGGGAATCGATATAAACGTGGCAGACGCCATCCAGATGCTTGATCACAGGCACCTGAGCATCTTTGCTGATCCGCTCTATCAGGCCCTTGCCACCTCGCGGCACGATAACGTCCACGTACTCGGGCATGGTGATCAGTTTGCCGACTGCATCCCGGTCCGCGGTTTTGATGACCTGCACTGCAGTCTCAGGCAGCCCCGCTTCCAGCAACCCTTCGCGAATGCAGGCAGCGACCGCCTGATTGGAATGCAAAGCTTCGGAACCACCGCGCAAGATGGTGGCGTTGCCTGATTTGAGACACAGGCTTGCAGCCTCAACGGTTACGTTCGGTCGCGACTCATAAATGATGCCGATCACACCCAGGGGCACGCGCATGTGCCCGACCTGAATTCCGGACGGCCGATAACTCATACCTGAGATCTCGCCAATCGGATCCGCCAAAGCCGCCACCTGGTGCAACCCCTCAATCATGGTATCAATGCGCGCCGGCGTCAGGGTCAGGCGATCGAGCATCGGCTCGTCGAGGCCATTGGCCCGCCCCGCAACCAGATCTTTCTCGTTGGCTGCCTGCAATTCAGAACGGGAAGCCTCAAGTGCCCGCGCCATTGCCAGCAGCGCGCTATTGCGCACGGCAGTGCTGGACCGGGCCACCTCTGCGGCCGCCTGACGCGCCTGCTGCCCGACCTCTGTCATGTACGCCGAAATATCCATGAAAACGTCCTATGCTTGATTCCAGTGTGACCTGAGTAACACTGCTTTATTTAGAATTCCGGAAAACTATCGGTCCGTTGCCCGCGCAATACCTCGAAAACCCGCCTGTTTGCGCCAACAGAATCACATTCAATAAGCACATCCGGATTTCAGGATGTGCTTCAGACAGGTATTATACGCAGGCAGGCGAACCTGTTTAAGGAACATTGGACATTTCTCCGCTCTGATTACTCAGGATTTCTCCTGTCGGGCGAGCGGAAACTCCCGGAATCACGTTGTCATGGAGACATTGAATGCCAAATGTGGCAGAAACCTTTTTGTTCAGCCGCTTTGCCCGCCTGTCGATCATCGGGTTAATACTTGTCGCTGTATTTACCGCCTGGCAAGGCGCCTATTTCGCCACAGCCGCCAGCGTTCTTGCTGCCGCCATTATTACCTGTCGCTTTCGCGCTGAGATCTCCAAGCAACGAAAAGCCCTCATTATCGCCACCCGAGTCTGCCATATCATCTTGCTGGTCGTGCTCGCGCCTACCATTCTGACTAACGCTTCAGGGCTGACACAATGGAGTTATGTGTTTCCGTTGGCAACATTTGCGATCTGGCCAGTACGCTGGGCCTGCGCGGTGCTTGTTCCCTACCTGGCGCTTGTCGCTCTGGCGGGCACAGACGTTGCGTTGGGGCCTGACCGGCACCAGTTTGTTGCCTGTGTGCTGCTGGCCGTTTTACTGTCTGCACTCTTTGTGTTCCTGCGAGAATACAAAACCCGCCAGCTGGCGCCGCTGCGTCGCACCGACGAACTGACACAAGCCGCGAGCCGTGACTACCTGTCCGCCGATCTGCATCAGGAAATCCAGCGCAGCGAACGCGAAGGGCTGGCGCTGGCCGTAATTCTGATTGGCCTGGATATCCACAAAAACGAGTCGCTGCCCGACGCCGATCTCAACGCTATCCTGCCCCGCATCGGTCGCTACCTGAACTCCCAGTTGCGAGATTTCGATAGTTATTATCGGGTTGCAGACATGCAGTTTCTGGCCATCCTGCCCGGCACTCAAACAACAGAAGCGGCGACCAAGGCCGATATCCTGCGCAAGGGCCTGCATCAACTGCTCGAATCTCACGGCCTCAGTATCACCATCAGTGCCGGTGTCGGCGGACTGAATATCGGCGACGACGCCGAAAGCCTGCAGCAAAGCGTTGAGCGCGCATTGCTGCGAGCACAACAGGAAGGCGGCGATCGAACCCAGACCTACAGCGTCTGGTCAGGCCCCAAAAGAACCACGCCTGCAGCCGGAGCCACCCATGACTGAAACTCGCCTGCGTACATTGACGCACTGCGCCGCTTACCTGATCACCGCTATCTTCATGTTTACGCTGGCAATCCAGAACCTGCGTTATGGTTTCTACGACCTGTTCTACCTTGCCACCACTCTCGGCGCGCTTGCGGTGTCCGGCATCGTTTACACCATTGTCATGCGCCGTCAGCAGTTGAGCGCCCCCGGCCACAGCATCCTGCTGACCATCATGAACCTGATGACAGCATACGCCGTATTCAGCTGCGCTCATCCGAACGTCAGTCACTGGGCGCTGGCGCTACTGCTGCTCAACTTCCTGGTACTGCCGCTGCGAACAGCGATCGTACTATCGCTTGCGCTACTGACTCTCACCGGTCTGCATCTGCTCACCACCCTGCCGATTACCGAAGCTGTCGTTATCCTGACTGGCATGGTGATGCTGTTCGCGACAGCGGCTGTTTATAGCTGGCGCTATACCCACATGGCCCAGTCAGCAGAAGATCTGGCGATTACCGATCCAGCAACCGGCGCGCACAACGCCCGCTTTCTTGACGAGACACTGCAGAAAGAAATCAGTCGGGCCCGGGCAACGGGCAACACCTTGTCGGTCATCCATCTGCATCTGGATCACCTTGACCAGGCCCATGACCTGCACGGCAAGGGTCAGACCCGCGTGCTCATGCAAGAAATCACCAAGGCTCTGTTTGATGTTGTGCGGGCTGGCGACACTCTCTATTCGATCAACGACGGCGATTTTTTCCTGATCCTGCCGTTTACCCCTGAGGAAGGCGTCCGCGTCAGTGCTGAGCGTATCCGGCGCATGCTGGGTGAGAGTGTCTGGCCCGTGGTGGGCCGCCTAACCGCGACATTGGGATGCACCACATGGCACATTCGCGATACCGCAAGTCACCATCTGAGGGATCGCTGCACACAGGCCATCGAAGAAGCCCAGCGCCGCGGCACCGATAAAGCATGGTTCATAGGTGGTGAGGCGGAAACCGTCTGATGGCATGGTTTGAGGCCCTGATTACCTGGCTGACCGCGCATCCGGACTGGCTTACGCTGTCCATTTTCCTGATTGCATTTGTCGAATCACTGGCCATCGCTGGTGTCATCGTGCCGGGCGTGGCCATGATGTTTGCGGCAGCGACGCTGGCGGGCAAGATCGCAATGCCGCTACCCGAAGCCCTGCTATGGGCCGGGCTTGGCGCGATTGCCGGCGACGGCATCAGCTTCTGGCTGGGGCGGCACTTTCAGGGGCGACTGGACATCATCTGGCCGTTCAGCCGCTACCCGAAGCTGATTGATGGCGGGGAGCGTTTTTTCCGACGCCACGGCGGCAAAGGCGTCATCATTGGCCGCTTCGTGGGCCCCATCCGCCCCGTCATTCCACTGGTGGCTGGTGCATTTCAGATGCCCGCTCGCCGCTTTTTCCTGTGCAATGTGATATCGGCCATTGGTTGGGCCCCAACCTACGTTGTGCCGGGCTATCTGGTGGGCAGCGCCATGTCACTGGACATCGATTTGCCGCCACACTTTTATCCCGTGCTGCTCGCATCACTGGCAATACTTGCTTCGCTTTATCTGGTCTTCTTTCGTCTGCAATGGGGGCTTAGCGGTAACGGGCTGACCTACCAATGGCTGGAGTCTGTTGCCAAGCGCAGCCGCATCGGCCGCAATATCTGGATCGCCATGTCCAGCGAAGGTCCGCATGGCCGTGAATTTCCGCTGCCCTCCATCATGCTGGCACTGGGTTGCGGCGCCCTGTTCGCGCTATGGGCGCTGCTATCAATTGAAACCCACGCCCTTGATATTCTGAACCAGGCAACCCAGACGTTTTTTTCTGAGCTCCGCCATCCACTGCCGGACCGCATCGCCGTTACCATTACCCTGCTCGGCGACCCGCTGCTGTTAACGCTCTGCTTTACCGCCGGCATTATTCTGTTTCTGGCTGAAGACCTGCGCGCAGCTGCTCTCCATTTGATTGCGGCAGGTGTTGCGGTGACATTATTCACCACAATGTTGAAAGCAGGCTTTGCGATCGAACGACCAACGGGCGTCGAGCTGCCACCGAGTTCTTTTTCATTCCCCAGTGGTCACGCCAGCGGGGTAACCGTTGCCTATGGCATGGCCGCTACATTCGTTGCACAGCAATATCATCGAAGCCGGCGCTGGAGCATCTATCTCTGGTTCAGCCTGCCCATTGTGCTCATTGCCATGAGCCGGCTTTACCTTGGCGTGCATTGGTTTACTGACGTCATCGGCGGGATTCTTCTTGGGCTTTCGATATGCGGACTGACCCGTGCCAGCTTCAGCCGTTTCAATGGCGGATTAATGAAGCAAACACCTCTGACCCGAGTGGGCATCGGCATTATTGGTATCACTGCTATAGCTTATGTCGCACTGGCATTGCCCGGCGCACTGCTACGCTATGCGGTCATAAACTGATCGTTTATTCCAAAGCGTCCAGCAACCCATGCAGCCTGTCCAGCCGTTCCAGCGGATCCTGCAATTCAACGAGCCGCTGTTTTTCATGTTTGTCCAACGGCAGCAATTCGGTCAGCCGCCAGCCAACATCGCGGGCGTTATCAAAATCGACACTCATGTCCAGATCACTGACCACTGGATGCCGCAGCAGGGCTTTAAGCACTGACGACAGTTCGGTCAACCGGTCGGGCACAGGGAGATCCGGCTCCATCAGCAGGCCTTCAACGTCACCCATATTGAGCCCGTCCGGCGCCTGCCATGTTTTGACAACCGCGACCTTGTAGTCCCCTTCAACCGTAATCCCGAGAAGACCATTGTCGAGTTGTTGGAAATCGACAATTCGCACGTAGGTGCCGATGTCATAGAAAGCGGCATGACGCCTGGTTTCCAACCCTTCGCGCAATAACACGATGACAAATCCGCGATCTTCCTTGAGGCACCGCGTCAGCATGTCAATGTAGCGCGGTTCAAAGAGTTGCAGCGGTATTCGCCCCTTCGGCAACACGATGGAGTTGAGGGGAAACAGTGGTACGTGCATAGCGGTGTTGGTCACCCATTCGTCCCGGAATTAATGAATTGACAAGAGTTTCTGAACCTCATCGACGCGTTCCTTCGCCTGGGTTAACAACTCCAGACTGCGGGATGCACTCAACTCAAGCTCTCCGAGCCGCCAGTAGGCCGGCACCGTCTCAAAGCGAGGCAATTCTGCATTTCTCTGGTTACTGATCATTGCGTGTAATTGCGCCACTATCACCACGTCCACAAGCTGCGGTGCCTCGTCGGCTGATTCGTAGGTCCAGTCTTCAGCGTGGCGAGCGGCTGTCACAAAATCCCCGGAGAACCCCCAGGTTTTCAGCAGTTCGGCGCCAATATCCGGTTTCAATTCGGTAATGACGTGATTCAGCAGCGTCCTGTCGGCAAACACGTTAACGTGATGCTCCGCATGCACGATGACCGGAATACTGCCAATGTCGTGCAGAAGCCCCGCCAGCAGGGCCTCTTCAGGGTTGATCTTGGTGGCAGCATCCGCCAGCACCCAACTCAGGGCGGCGACTTCACGACTATGCTGCCAGAGCTGGTCCATTGCGGCCTGTAATTCGGGCCGCTGCGACTTGAACACTTCCCGCATCGAGAACACGGTCACCAGTTGCTGCGTCGTTCGGGTTCCCAGCCGGACGATGGCATCGCGCACTGTGCTGACATCACTAAAGCCCCGATACATCGGGCTGTTACAGGCCCGTACCAGCTTGGCGGAAATAGAGGGATCAGTTGCGATAACCCGGGAGATGTCTTCCACTGTGGACGTTGGTCGATCCGTTACCCGACGGACTTTCCAGGCCACGTCCGATACGCTGGGCAACGCCAGAGTATTGGATCGCAGCTCAGCGTAGAACTCCATCAAAAGGTGGTGCTCTTCGCTCTGATTGTCTTCCACATCCAGCTCGCCCGCGATTTCACTGTCTGCCACAGGTGCGGCGCGCAGCAGCTGGTTGAGAATATCCTGCTCGATCACAAGAAACTCGCAAGGACTCGCGGCTGCGACATCATACATTCGGGGTTGCAGGCGGGCGATCGGATTGTGCGCCGTTTCACTTCCGGCGCTTATCTTTTTGGAACGCCCGTCAACCGCCACCAGGTCGACATCACCTTCCAGCAAAAAATACTCGAGACCATCACGGGCACCGCGCTCAACAACGCGTTGCCCCTTTTTGTATTTTCGCTGTTCGGCGCGGGCAGCCAGCACAATCAGTTGTTCGTCCGTCAACTTGTCCAGCGGTTGAAACTCACGCAGACGACGAACAGGCAACGGCTCCTTCGCAGACATCTATCCAGCTCCCCGAGTAATGGTGACAAGGCAATGATCGACAACGACCCAACCTTCAGCAATCAATTCTTATTGTGAACAATTGTACGCAGATCAGCCAGCGCCCCTTAACCGAAATACGCCAAGTTCTGGTATTCTTTGCAGTCTTTGAACAACCACGCGAGACAAGATCATGCCTCAGTACCGCTCTCGGACATCGACAGCAGGCCGTAATATGGCCGGTGCCCGCGCACTCTGGCGCGCCACTGGCATGAAAGACAATGACTTCGGCAAGCCCATTATTGCTGTCGCCAACTCTTTTACCCAGTTTGTACCGGGTCACGTCCACCTGAAAGACCTCGGCCAGCTGGTCTGCCGCGAAATTGAAGCGGCGGGCGGCGTAGCAAAGGAATTCAACACCATCGCCGTCGACGATGGCATCGCCATGGGGCATGACGGCATGCTCTATTCGCTGCCCTCCCGTGAAATCATAGCGGACTCCGTAGAATATATGGCCAATGCCCACTGCGCCGACGCGCTGGTGTGTATTTCCAACTGCGACAAGATTACGCCGGGCATGCTGATGGCCGCCATGCGCCTGAACATCCCCGCCATTTTCGTTTCGGGCGGGCCGATGGAAGCCGGTAAAACCAAACTGTCCGAGCACAAACTCGATCTGGTCGACGCCATGGTGATCGCTGCGGACCCGGATGCAAGTGACGAAGACGTTGCGGAATACGAGCGCAGCGCCTGCCCCACATGCGGCTCCTGCTCCGGCATGTTTACAGCCAACTCAATGAACTGCCTCGCTGAGGCGATCGGCCTTGCGCTGCCAGGTAACGGCTCGATGCTGGCCACTCATGCTGATCGCGAAGCATTATTTCTCAAGGCCGGGCGTCAGATTGTCGACATCACCCGCCGGTATTATGAGCAAGACGACGCCAGCGTTCTGCCGCTAAGCATCGCATCACTGGCAGCTTTCGAGAATGCGATGACGCTTGATATCGCCATGGGCGGATCAACCAACACCATTCTTCACCTGCTGGCCGCCGCGCAGGAAGGCCAGGTGCCGTTCACTCTGAACGAGATTGACCAGCTCTCGCGCAAGGTGCCGCAGCTGTGCAAAGTCGCACCGAATTCACCCAAGTACCATATGGAAGACGTGCATCGTGCGGGTGGCGTGATGGGCATTCTTGGGGAACTTGATCGCGCTGGCTTGTTGAATACTGATGTACCGACAGTCCACAGCAAGACGCTTGCCGACGCGCTGGAGGAATGGGACATCATGCGCAAGCCATCGCCGGAAGCGGTCGAATTTTTCAAGGCAGGGCCCGCAGGCATTCCGACCCAACAGGCGTTCAGCCAGAGCACACGCTGGCCAACACTTGACGGCGATCGCGAAGCCGGCTGCATTCGCTCACTGGAAAACGCCTACTCACAGGAAGGTGGTCTGGCGGTCTTGTTCGGCAACATCGCCCGTGACGGCTGCGTGGTGAAAACCGCCGGCGTCGACGAGAGCATCTACGTGTTTGAAGGCCGTGCCCGGGTATTTGAAAGCCAGGACACGGCAGTCGCAGGCATCCTGAATGACGAGGTCAAGCCTGGTGAAGTTGTCATTATTCGCTACGAAGGCCCCAAAGGCGGGCCCGGCATGCAGGAAATGCTCTACCCGACCAGCTATCTGAAATCCAAGGGGCTGGGTAAAGACTGCGCACTGCTGACCGATGGCCGTTTTTCAGGCGGCACATCCGGGCTGTCTATCGGCCACGCATCGCCTGAAGCCGCTGCCGGCGGCGAAATCGGTCTGATTGAAAACGGCGATACCATTCTGATCGACATCCCCAACCGCGCAATCAACGTTCAGTTGTCCAGTGATGAGCTGGAGCGTCGTCGTGAAGAACGCAACACGCTGGGATGGAAGCCGGCTGAATCGCGGCCACGCAAAGTCACAGCTGCACTCAAAGCCTACGCCTTACTGGCAACCAGTGCTGATAAAGGCGCTGTCCGGGATCTGGAAAAGCTGAACTGACAACCGCCGCACTCAACACCCTGTGATGCCAGCTCGCTGATGTCACAGGGTGTTCAGATAGCGCTCAGCATCCTCAAGCTCAAACTGATTGAATACCCGCACGCCCGAGCGCTCAAGAAGCGCAGCCGTCACACCTTGCCCCTCTATCAACTGCCCCGTAAATGAGCCATCGTAAATCTGGCGGTTTCCGCAGCTAGGGCTTCGGGCGGCCAACAGGGCCAAAACACAATGGTTGCGCCTGGCCACCGCCAGCGCTTGCTCCGCACCGGCCACAAAGGCAGAGGAGACATCCTGACCGTTACGGGCAATCACACGGGCGACACCATCAAGAACGCCGCGACCATCGCCCCCTAATGTCTCCGCCGCAGGACGCGGCACAGGTAATCCGCCCGCCATTTCCGGACACACAGCAACGAGCCGACTTTCATCTCGCCAGCGGGCAATAAGCGGGTGATCAATAAAAAGATGTCCCCCGTCATAGCGGACTGATTCGCCTAACAGGCAGGCGCTAACCAGTACGCGCTTGACGGGAGCTACGCTTTTCCGCGGATCGCAAAAGCGGGGGGACGCTGGATCAGAAGAATGACCAACCACCGTCATCATCTTCTTCTATCACGTCATCTTCTTCGGGCTCAGCCGGCTTGGGTGAAGCCTTTGCCTGAGTAGACGCGGCAGGTTTGGTCGCCGCTTTTGCCGGTGCGGCCTTGGCAGGCGCTGACTTGGCCGGAGCAGACTTGGCCGGAGCAGATGATGCGACAATCAAGCCCAGCGCTTCTTTGGTAGGTGTATCCAGCGAGCCAGACGCTTTCAGGTTGGCATGATCTTTCTGGAATGCCAGTAAAGCGGCCTGGGTAGAGGCGCCCATTTTGCCGTTGGCGTTATCAATGTCATAGCCTGCACCATAGAGTGCGTTCTGCAAGGCAAGCACATCATCAGCCGCCTGGGCGGTAGAGACCGCACCAACGCTTAGCATCGCGGCAAAGACGCCAGTCATCAGTCCATGCCTGCCCGGGATTCTTTTATTCATATTGTTCTCCTGAGAAGTCGTATCAAAATCGTTGCCCGGAAATCGACCACTGGCCTGCCACCGCACAACGTATAAACACGTATGCTACCCCATTTTGGGCGCTGTGAATCCCCCGCGCGCCGCATGGACACCAATTGTTACTTAAGAACACGCTTCGCCTGATCATGACTCCGGGTTTTGACTGAACCCGGATTCACTGCGGCGAATTGAACTCCCGGATAAAGATGCCCCAGAATGCCACGAACAGTGCGGCAACCAACGGCCCCATAACAAAGCCGTTAATGCCAAACATCGCAATCCCCCCAAGGGTCGATAGCAGCACCATGTAATCCGGCAATTTGGTATCACGCCCCACCAGAATAGGCCTCAGCAAATTGTCCGCCAGACCGATAACCAGCATTCCAAAAGCCGTCAGAATAATCGCAGAGGCATAATCGCCGATTGCGGCCAGGTAAATAGCAGCCGGCACCCATACCAGTGCTGCACCCACAGCTGGAATCAGAGACGCCAGCGCCATGACCACACCCCACAGCAGCGCCCCGGAAATACCCAAAGCCCAGAAGATGAAGCCGCCCAGCGCGCCCTGTATCACGGCAACCAGCAAATTCCCTTTGACCGTCGCCCGGGTGACCTCGGCAAATTTGGCAAACAACAGGCGCTCCCGCTCATCCCCCAGAGGCAAGGCACGAATCAACATATCCACCAGCTTGGTGCCATCCCGGAGCAGGAAAAACGCCAGGTAAAACATCAGCGACAGGGACAGCAGGAACTGGAATGTATTCTGCCCGAATCCCAGCGCCTGCTTCGCCAACAGCTTGCTCCCCCCCACAAAAGTGGCGACCACCCCCTCTCGCAGACGATCAATATCGATGTTGAACCGATCCAGAAATGATTGAACCGCGGGGAAGGACTGGCTGATCTGGTCAATATAGGCGCCAGGCTGAATTTCGCCGGCCTGGATTTTCTGAAACAGCCCCACGCCTTCGGCCACAAGCGACGACACCAGCACGATGACCGGAATAACCACAATAATCAGACAGATAAGCAGCGTGAGGACCGATGTCAGTGTCAATCGTCCCGGCATTTTTCGCAGCATCCACTGCTGCACCGGATTAAAGATCAACGCAATCGCCACCGCCCAGAAAATCGGCCCTACAAAGGGTTTCATCAAAAACAGAAATGCCAGCGAAACCACAAGCAGCATCGCGAGAAAAGATCGTCTTTCAAGTGTTTCGTACATACTCGGAGATTCCGGGCCTTATAAGTGGGGAGGTCAATACGGATGGTAAACTGTCATTGAGTCAATAGTTACAATAGCATAGGCGGGTGCCATGGAAAGCAACTCCCGCAAGGGTCTATAGTAGATGTTTTACTGAATGCGATTTCCAACACGGGTCAAAGATCATTGAATAGCATTGAGTTTACTGTCGACACCGCAATAGAAGCGGCGGAAGCCCTTCAGCGGACACTGGCAAGCCGCACTCATCGAAAAAAAGTGATGGGGCGCGAAGTGACATTGCCGGGACAGCTGGGTGAAGCACTCAGGTTGCCGGCCATTCTGGCCAAGCTCAAAAGCAAACAGGCCCGACGGCGGGAAGACGGCCTGGAGGACTTCCAGAGCCTCTGGCCGACGCTGTCTCCCGCCACCCTTGAGAAAGTGCTGGACGAAATGGACTGGTATGATCCCCGGCAACTGGACTGGGATGACAAACGCTCCAACAAGCGCCCTCCTCTTCCCGACGCCTGACACCTCCCGGATGCAGACTTGATATGCCCAACCTGAACTCTCTTCAATCGTTTCGTCAAACCCTTCATCGCCACCCGGATTTATCTGGGCACGAGTAGGCCACTGCAGCGCGTATTCGGGAAAAGCTCGCCGAATATCAACCCGACCAGATCGTCGACAACATTGGCGGCGCAGGTTTGCTAGCCGTCTATGACAGCCAAAAACCCGGCCCGACAACACTGATCCGCTGCGAACTTGACGCCCTGCCTATTCACGAGCGCAGCGCGCAACCCTATTGCTCGGCGCATCACGGACGTGCCCACGCCTGCGGTCACGACGGGCACATGACAATTGTAATGGCGGTTGCACAGGCACTGAGCCGCAGTCGCCCAGCCAGTGGGCGCGTCATATTGCTATTCCAGCCTGCAGAGGAAGATGGACAAGGCGCGCGCAGGGTTTTCACAGATCCGGCTTTTACTCCCTTCAGGCCTGACTATTCCTTCGCGCTGCACAATGTTCCCGGTTTGCCGCTCGGTGAGGTGTTCACCCGCCCCGGCCCTTTCAATTGCGCTTCACGCGGGCTGATTATTCACCTCGAGGGCAAAACCTCACACGCAGCCCATCCGGAAGAAGGCATCAGCCCGACGGGCGCCCTTGCAAGACTGATGGAGCAGTTACCGCAGTTGCCGGACCACTTCAACGAAGCAACGTGGGTCACCCTGGTTCACGCAAAGCTCGGCGAAAAAGCCTTCGGCACTGCGCCCGGCGACGCCGTACTGATGGCAACACTGCGCACCGAAACCAATGATGCCATGACGCTTCTGGCTGATCAGGCCTGCGCCATGGCAACCGCTGAAGCAAAAGCCGCCGGGCTGTCAGTGCGTTTCGAATGGGAGGATGATTTCCTGGCTAGCGTCAATACAGCGCAGGGCTACCAGCACATTGTGACGGCCTGCGAAGAGGCCTGCGTACCTTGCCATACCATGGAGGAAGGCTTTCGATGGTCGGAAGATTTCGGGGTGTTTACCCTTAACGGAGAAGGCGCCATGTTCGGACTGGGCGCCGGCATTGAGCATCCTCAGTTGCATAATCCCGATTACGACTTTCCTGACGAGCTGATTCCCGTTGGCCAGTCGGTATTCCTCAATGCAATCCGACGACTAAACGGTATGGGATAACCCGCAACTCCTGACCAACCCCTAACGCCCCTCACCTGACCCGACAATGCCGGCACGCTCGCTGGCATTGCCTATTTTTCATTCAAGATGACTTGGAATTGCAACACACAACCCGTACGTTAGTTAGATGACTGACTTAAATTTGTCAGCTTTCGCACGTACGTGGTTTGGCGAGGCCCAGCGCCATGTAACATTTTTTATATCCATTTAACATTTCAGGAGCCCTTATGCATAAACATGAACACTACACTGCACAACTGGCGGCAGGCAGTGTGATACCCACATTCCTGTGTGGTCACTGCAATTCAACGCTATCCAAAGGTCGTATATTTGCCAACGATGGCGAAAATCGCCACGACCTGGCGTGCCATACCATTGGCCTGTGTTCGGCTGACGACTGCGGTGCCGTAAACTGCTGTGACGACGCCATGGGAGCACTCAATAGCGAACAACAATATCGCAAGGCAGCCGGCTGACCCGGCCGCCCATTCCCTGACATTTCATACACAAAACTAAACCTTTCCCTGCTCTAATCTGCGTTATTCTCTCTTCAGATCGCCACCGTGCTCACACCCTGGTAAGCACTTGTTTTCATCTGAGGATTCTGGACTGAATGCGTATACTCCGGACCGAGGAACAGCGCTTTGCGCAGTTGCCCGATTATCCCTTTACGCCGCATTACCTCGATGTTGCCCCTGGCCTGCAGATGCACTACGTCGATGAAGGCCCACTCAACGCTGACCCCGTGCTAATGCTGCATGGCGAACCTTCATGGTCTTATCTGTATCGGCACATGATCCCCGTGGTTGCCGAGAGTGGCTTGAGAGTAATCGCACCCGATCTGATAGGCTTCGGCAAATCTGACAAGCCTGCGGACATTGAAGACTACAGCTACCAATCCCACATGGACTGGCTGCTGGCGCTGATTGACGAACTGGCGCTGACCAATATCACACTGGTCTGTCAGAACTGGGGATCACTGCTGGGGTTGCGGCTTGCGGCAGAAAACCCGGACCGGTTCAGCCGGATTATTGTGGCCAATGGCATGCTGCCAACAGGCGACGAGAAAATACCGGCCGCATTCAAAGCCTGGAAAGGCTTCTCTATCTACAGCCCGTGGTTCCCGGTAGGGCGTATCGTGCAGATGGGTACGGCCCGGCATCTTAGCAATGCCGAGCGCCGCGCCTATGACGCGCCGTTTCCATCCAGCGAATACAAGGCTGGAGCCCGGTCTTTCCCTAAACTGGTACCAGTCTCTCCCGACGACCCTGCAAGCGCTGCAAACCGCGCAGCCTGGCAAATTCTGTCGCAATGGAAAAAGCCGTTTATTACCTGCTTCAGTGCGGGCGACCCCATAACCCGGGGCGGCGATCGCTATATGCAACGGCGTATTCCCGGCGCATTGGGCCAGCCCCACATTACGTTGCGAGGCGGGCACTTTCTGCAGGAAGACTCGCCCCAAAGTTTCGCCAAAATCGTAATCGAAGCCTGCAAGCGGGACCAGCCCAGAGATCTGAGCCAGCCTCCAGAAACGGCTGCAGAAAACGAGCTCTAACCGAAGACCGTCACTGCCTGGCGGCTAATGGCAACCAGCTCGCCGGACTTGTTCCAGATAGTGGCGCCCGTGTGGCCATAACCAGCGCCAGCCTGATCGATAAAGGCACGGTAGAGCAAAGCGTCGTCGGCGGCCATTTCCGGGCGGGGGTGGACCATTTCAAGCGACCAGCTCATCGAACTGGCGGGCGCCTTTGACTTGAGATGTTGAAGCACGGCCGGCGGCCAGGCGTCAGCCAATGCGATAACATGGGCATCGGACATGGCCAGAGACGGCTCGCGGAAGCACATCCAGCCGCCCATCTCCCGTGATTTCTTGCCTGAGAATGGCAAGCTGCCAAAAGCCCATCGCATGTCGATATGCTGGGTAAATTCCGGCGTGACACCCTGGATATAGGGCAATCCCTTGCACTGATCAAAGGCGGGCGCATCCGGTGCCGGATCAGCCTGGACCACGACTTCAGAGGGCCGATCTCCACCAAAACTGGCCAATGCTGCCAGTTTGACCTCACCACCCTGAACAAGGTGGCCCTGCACCTGGCTTGCCGCCTTCCCCTCACGCAACAGGGTAACAATGAACTCGACTGGCACATCCACCTCTACGGGGCCAACAAACGCAACCTGCAACGCGCGTAGCGGTCTGCCGGGCTGGATAACGGCTTTCATTCGCTGATAGGTAAGGGCCGCTACAAGCCCTCCAAAGGTGGCGCGTCCCTGCCCCCAACTGGCAGGAATAGTAAGCTCATCGCGTTCAACACCAGCAAGCAGTTCATCAAAATTCATATCTAATCGTCCGTATCACGACAGTGGGAAGTTCATAAGCCTGCCCCAGAGCACGCCAACAGGCAACTAAATAACAAGCTATCTAATCAACCCGGAATCGACGAAGCCCTTCTGCCCCATACGTTGTCGGGTATTGATCCGCTCCACTCTGGTACATTTACTTATCACCGGGCAAGCCGTGCTCATATCTAAAGCCGAGCTAAACGTCTATAATGTCAGGTTCATACGCTCCCCCGCGTACATCACGGTATTTTGGGAGCGGCTCACCTCCCGAATTCCGAGTTTCCAGATGCAGACACAAACTTTCACCGACCTCGGCCTCCATCCGGCGGTCCTTGAAGCAGTAACGGCCGTAGGGTATGAAATCCCTTCACCAATCCAGGCGCAGTCCATCCCTATTCTTCTGGGTGGCCACAACCTGTTGGGTATGGCTCAGACAGGCACCGGCAAGACTGCCGCATTTGCCCTGCCGTTGCTGAGCAATATTGATCCCGAGCTTTTTGCTCCACAGATTCTTGTACTCGCCCCTACACGCGAACTGGCCATTCAGGTCGCCGAGGCTTTCAGTACTTACGCCAGCAAATTCAAAAACCTGCAGGTTCTTCCGATCTATGGCGGCCAGGATTTCCGGCCCCAGCTCAAGTCGCTGCAGCGCGGCGCCCAGGTTATCGTGGGCACGCCGGGTCGTATGCTCGATCACTTGAGACGCGGCACCCTGAAACTGGACAACCTGAAGTCCGTCGTGCTTGACGAAGCCGATGAAATGCTGCGCATGGGCTTTATCGATGACATCGAAGCGATTCTTGCGGCGACCCCGAAAGAATGCCAGCGCGCACTTTTCTCTGCCACCATGCCGCCCCAGATCCGCAAGGTCGCGCAGAAGTACCTGTCCAACGCGCAGGAAGTGAAAATTGAGAGCCAAACCCGCACGGTATCCCGCATTTCGCAATTTGCGCTGCCGGTATTTGCCGAGCGCAAGCTGGACGCGCTGACCCGTATTCTTGAAGTAGAGCCGGTTGACGCTGCGATCATCTTCGTGCGCACCAAGGCCGAAACCACGCTGCTGGCCGACAAGCTTTCAGCCCGTGGTCATGCGGTTGCGCCACTGAACGGCGACATCAATCAGCGCCAGCGTGAACAGACTGTTGAAGACCTGCGCCGCGGCCGTCGCGACATCCTGATTGCAACCGATGTGGCCGCTCGTGGCCTGGACGTACCCCGAATCACTCACGTCATCAACTACGACGTACCCTACGACACAGAGGCCTATATTCACCGTATCGGCCGCACCGGTCGTGCGGGCCGTGAAGGCAAGGCCATCCTGCTGGTGACACCACGTGAGCGTAGCTGGCTGAGAACGCTTGAGCGTGCGACCAACTCGCCGATGTCTGACTATCAGCTGCCGTCGCCCAAAGATCTTCAGCGTATGCGTGAAGAACAGTTTGAAGCTCAGATTCTTGGTTTTACAGAAGCGGCAAAACTGGGCAAGGCGATGGAAATGCTGGACGGCATTGCTGAGCGCAATAATATTGATATGGCAATGTTGGCTGGCGCGATGGCCTGCTATCTCGAATCGGCCCAGCCAGGCTCTCTGCCACTGGAAGCACCAGCCGATCTGCCAATTCCGTCACCGTCCGCCGGACGACCAGGCGGTGGTAACAAGCGGCCCTATAAAGGCGGCGACCGTCGTGGCGGCAAGCCCGGCTTCAAGCCAGGCAACAAAAAAGGCGGACCCCGCTCGTCAGGCCCTGGCGGCAAAGGTGGCGCCCCCAAGCCACGGAGCAAGGCGCCTCGTTCACAGGGCTGATCAGCGCCGCTGGTAGACGATGAAGCTGTAATCGTACGGATTGTTCTCGGACGCGGAAAAATCTTCCCGTCCGAGCTCCTCCCACTCGTCCCAGTTCACCTCGGGAAACCACGCATCCCCTTCAACTTCGGCGTGGACACGCGTCACATACATCCGGTCGATATCCGGTAACACGTCAGCGTATATCTGCCCGCCACCGATCACCATGATTTCGTCACCGCCCTCCAGCTCAGCCTGTGCTTCTGCACGACGGTAGGCATCAGCCAGAGTATGATCCACAACAACGCCTGACGGCGCCTCCCAGGCGGCATCACGGGTGACCACAACGTTCATGCGCCCCGGCAACGGCCGGCCAATTGACTCATACGTCTTGCGCCCCATGATAATCGGCTTGCCCATTGTTGCCTGCTTGAAATAGCGCAGATCCCCCGGCAGATACCAGGGCAGCGCATTATTTCGACCGATAACATGGTTTTGTGACATGGCCACAATCAATGCCTTACGCGCCTTGCTCATATCTTTTCAATACCTTGCTCAAAGCCGGCCCACCCACTGCTGGCGAAACCCGCGTGTATTCAGGATTCAGACAGCAATCGGCGCCTTGATGCCCGGCTGCGGCTCGTAGCCCTCAAAAACAAAATCTTCCAGCTCATATTCAAACAGGCTGTCAGGTTTGCGCTGGATTTTCAGTCGGGGCAAGGCGACAGGCTCACGCTTGAGTTGCTCAAACACAATGTCGTCAGTCAGGTGATTCTGATACAGGTGGCAGTCGCCAAAGGTATGAACAAACTCCCCCACGTCCAGATCGCATTGCTGCGCAATCATGTGAGTCAGCAAACTGTAGGACGCAATATTGAACGGCACCCCAAGAAACAGATCGGCACTGCGCTGATATAGCTGGCACGACAGCTTCCCATTCGCCACATAGAACTGGAACAGGCAGTGGCAGGGGGCCAGCGCCATGCGGCCCTCTTCAACGTTCTCCTGGGGGCCGATCGATTCATCCGGCAGTTCGGCCGGGTTCCACGCGGACACGATAAGGCGCCGGGAATTGGGTTTGGTTTTAATCTGGCGCACCACATCGGAAATCTGGTCTATTACATCGCCGTTCGGGCATTGCCAACTGCGCCATTGCTTGCCATAAATCGGCCCCAGATCACCTTCCTCTGTGGCCCACTCGTTCCAGATACTGACCTTGCGCTCGCGCAGCCAGTTGTTATCCGTTGAACCATTCAGGAACCACAGCAATTCATAAATGATGCTGCGCAAATGAACCTTCTTCGTGGTTAATAGCGGAAAGCCTTCCGACAGGTCAAAGCGCATCTGGCGCCCAAAAACCGAGCGGGTACCGACTCCTGTGCGGTCGCCCTTGTCGATGCCGTTATCAACGACATCGCGCATAAGATCCAGGTAGGCCTTCATGCTGACTTTCTCCTGTATGCAATAACCATCAAAACGACACCGGCAAGCAGCATAGGCAGCGATAACACCTGCCCCATGGTGACCCAATCAAAAGCCAAGTACCCCAATTGGGCATCCGGTTGCCGGTAAAACTCTGCCACGATTCTGAAGAAGGCGTAAAGCACCAGGAATAACCCGGAGACTGCCATACGCGGGCGTTGTTTGTTCGAGAACCACCAAAGGGCGATAAACAGCAGCACGCCTTCCATTGCAAACTGGTACAGCTGGGAAGGGTGACGCGCCAGCATATCCGGCGCTGTCGGAAACACCATGCCCCAGGACACGTCAGTCGGCCGCCCCCAGAGCTCGCCGTTAATAAAGTTGCCAATCCGGCCGGCGCCCAGGCCTACCGGCACCAGCGGGGCCACAAAATCGGCAATGGCAAAGAAACCGCAGTTCACCTTCCGGCCAAACCACCACATCGCCAGCATGACGCCAATCAACCCTCCATGGAACGACATACCGCCTTCCCAGACCCGGAACAACCAGAGCGGGTCCATGAGGAAAGTCTCAAAATTATAGAAGATGACATACCCGAAGCGGCCGCCCAAAACCACGCCCAATGCAATGTAGAACAGCAGGTCGCCCATTTGCTCTTCATTGATCGGAGACCAGGGTTTACGGGTGCGCAACCGGCCAAGCCACCATCCAACAACAAACCCCACCAGGTAGGTCAGGCCATACCAATGGATCTTCACGGGCCCCAACGAAATGGCAATCGGGTCTATATCGGGATGACGTAACATGCAAAAGCTCTCTTAAGCGAAACAGGAAAAAAAGAAAAGACCGACGCCATCAGACCAGAAAGCGTATACCCACAATAATCAGCAGAATCGCAAAAATCCGTTTCAGCATCAGGGCGTCCAGCTTGTGCGCCAAAACAGCGCCAACCCGCGCGAAGATCACGCTGGTCAGAACAATCCCCAGCATCGCAGGCAAATAAACATACCCCAGACTGTATTCAGGCAACCCCGTGTTGCCCCAGCCTGTGCCGATATTCGCCAGCGCACCAGCCAATGCTATCGGCAAACCGCAGGCAGCTGAGGTGCCTACCGCCTGCTGCATTTTAACGTTGCACCAGCTCAAAAACGGCACGGTGAGTGTACCGCCACCAATGCCGAAGATGGCCGATGCCCAGCCAATACCGCCACCCGCAACGACCAACCCCGACTTACCCGGAACCTGACGACTGGCGGACGGTTTGACGTCGAGCAACATTTTGATTGCTACCAGAATCACAAAGACGCCAATAATAACGGTCAGCATTTCACCAGGAATCAGCGCAGCAGTATAAGCGCCCAGCACTGCACCGACGACAATACCGACCATCATCGGGCGAAACAGTTCCCAGCGGACAGAACCGTGCAGATGATGGGAGCGAATCGAACTCACCGACGTAAAGACGATCGTGGCCAGGGAGGTGCCAATCGCCAGATGGGCAGCCACATCCGCGCTCACTCCCTGCAAACTGAAGCTGAAAATCAGTACCGGCACAATCACCAGGCCTCCGCCGATACCAAACAGGCCAGCCAGCACGCCGGCGACTGCTCCCAGCGCGAGATAAATTGCGAACAACACCATCAAACTCATACAGGCACCGACCTCAGGTGAATAATGCCCTACCGGCAATGGCAATAGGCAAAATTAAGGCTCGTATGATACACAGGGGCTTACCAAGGTTCACTCCAAGAACCTGCCACCGAACATGGAATCTACTATGTGCCTGATTCTGTTTGCTATTAATCAACATCCGGAGCTTCCACTGGTGGTCGCAGCCAACCGCGATGAATACTATCAACGGCCGACTGACCCGATGCACTGGTGGTCCGAGCAGGAGGTTCTGGCCGGCCGGGACCGGGAGTCAGGGGGCACCTGGCTTGCGATTAGCCCGCAAGGCGAAGTTGCTGCCGTCACCAACTTCAGGGATGGGCGACCAGAGAAAGCCGCCATTTCCAGAGGACAGTTACCGCTATGGGCACTGGAGCAATCGACGACTGAACTCGGCGATGCATTGCAGCAGTCCCGGGGCAAACTGGCCGGCTTCAACCTGATCTGTGTGGATAGCAAAAGTGGTTGGTATTTCAGCAACCGTGACCCGCACCCGGGGCGCAATTTGCATCGGGGCGCTTATGGCCTGAGCAACCACCTGCTGCAAAGCCCCTGGCCAAAGCTGGTGACTCTGCGCAAACGACTGACTGAACGGCTGCAGCAGATTGCACAACCTTCGCTCCATGAGCGGCTCATCGCCGACATGCAGGATACAGCACCAGCCCCTGACCTGTATCTGCCGGATACCGGCGTTGGGCTTGAGACTGAACGCTTCCTGTCATCGCCCTTCATCAAGAGTGAGCACTACGGCACTCGAGCGACCACAATCATCACCGTAGCGGCGACGGGAGACATCCGGGTCACCGAGCAGAGCTGGGAACAATGGGGCGCACCCGGCAAGCGGCAAACCTTTCAATGGCAACGTCAGCCGTTTTCGGACTGAGCACTCTGGTCCCGGCGCCGAAGCTGACGGCTTTGCAAACGCATGATGTGCCCTGTCAGCAGTTCACGGTCATTATCGGTGAGCCGCTCGAAATCCAATCGCAGTCGGTAGCCATCATTTTGCGGCTCCGCAGCAACAACGCGGGCAAGTGCCCGAATGGTTCGGCTTTCAGGGTAAAACAACACATCCAGCAACAGGCTATCCCCCAATTCAACGGGCTCATCTGTACTGAAGGCAAGACCGCCGGCGCTGAGATTGATATCCCGGGTCACCAGCGTCGCCTGACGGTTTACAGACGACGCCGTCTGCGACTCCAACACCAGCGCCAATTTCCGGTTGAACAACTCGGCCACTCGCCCGCCTTCCGGTGACTGTGCCGCCAGCGCGGATATTGCCTGCATCAGCGCCGCATCCACTTCTTCTATACGGGTATCCAGTGAAAGCTTTGCGATTTCGGCGGAAACCGCATTGTTGTCCCTGAGCCTCATGAAGCGCAGCGCAACCCGATCATCTACCCGATAAAACCGCCTGCGTTCGTCACCTTTCCACATAACCTGGTCCACTCCGATCAATCTGATGCAGGCTTGAGTACTCACGATAAAACAGCAGCGCCCACAGCGTTTGGCAACACCCTCTGTAGCATAAACTTTCATGGCCAGCGGGGGAACGAATGAAATCGCCAATTCGCGCCTTGCACTCACGCCCAACCGCGGTCGGGTCTGATATACTCCGGCGAAACAGATCCCGGCGGAGAAAACCTGTTATGAGCGACAAAACAGGCGTCACCATTGCTGACTTCGAAAAGTCACTCAATGAATTGGAAACACTGGTGCGCGAACTGGAACAGGGCGATTTGCCACTGGAAAAATCCCTGACGGCGTTTGAGCGCGGCGTGCGACTGACACGTGAGTGCCAGCAAGCGCTCAAGCAAGCAGAACAGCGTGTCGAGCAACTCGTCAAATCCGATAACGACACGCTCACCACCCAACCTTTCGAAATGGATGATGAGGGCTAATGAATGCTCCCTCGCACGATCTGCTTCCGTACGTCACTGAATGGCGCGAGCAGGTCGAAGCCACACTTGATGACTGGTTAACACTCGGGCACTCGCCAGCAGGACGCCTGGAAGATGCCATGCGTTACGCCGTGCTTGGTGGTGGCAAACGCATTCGACCGGTTCTGGCGATGGCCTCTGCTGCTGCCATTTCGCAATCGCCGGCCAGCGCCATTATCCCGGGTTGCGCGGTCGAGCTGATTCACGCCTATTCGCTGATTCACGACGATTTGCCGGCAATGGACGACGACGCCCTGCGCCGCGGCAAGCCGACGACTCACCTTGCGTATGATGAAGCCACCGCCATTCTGGCCGGTGATGCGTTACAGGCGCTGGCATTCGAGATACTGGCCCAACGCGGTTCGTTCGCGCCCGTCACGCGCATCGCCATGATCCAGCTGCTGGCCAAAGCAAGTGGCGAGTCCGGCATGGTAGGCGGTCAGGCAATTGATCTGGGATCGGTCGGCCAAAAACTGTCGCTGAGCGAGCTGGAGCACATGCACCGATGCAAAACCGGCGCACTGATCGAGGCCAGCATCACACTCGGCGCCATGTCGACAGAAGCCGCCAGCGACCAGCAGATTGCAGCCTTGCAGCAATATGGACAGGCACTCGGGCTGGCCTTCCAGGTTCAGGACGACCTGCTGGATATTGAAGGCAGTACCGGCACTATCGGTAAACCCCAGGGTTCCGATGTCGCCCGGGACAAGCCCACCTACCCGGCCTGCATGGGCATTGAAGGCGCCAGAGACTATCTGCAGACACTCCAGGATCAGGCCATAGAAGCGCTCGCGGCGTTTGGTGACAGCGCCGATGCCCTGAGACAAATCGCCAACTTTGTGGTGACGCGAACCCACTGAATCAATCCCCGGAACATGTCCCGAATGAAATGTGAAACCGGGGCGGATCATCCCGTATAATGTGGAGCTTCAGGTATTCTTCAGGGGCTCCCTGACCCATTGTGAACCAAAAGACCAGAGCGGATGCAGGACACGACTATTTTTCAGGAGATTCCATCACGCCAGCCCAATACGCCGTTGCTCGACCGGATCACCCATCCGGAGCAACTGCGAATCCTGGCCGAAGACCAGTTGCCCCAACTGGCCCGCGAACTCCGCGCGTATCTGCTCTGGACAGTGGGCCAGTCTGGCGGCCATTTCGGCGCCGGCCTTGGCGTACTGGAGCTTACAGTTGCCTTGCACTACGTCTTTAACACGCCGGAAGACCGCCTGGTATGGGACGTGGGTCATCAGGCCTATCCTCATAAAATCCTGACCGGTCGGCGCGAGCGCATGACATCGATCCGCAAGAAGGATGGCCTGGCAGGCTTTCCCAAACGCGGAGAGAGTGAATTCGACACCTTCGGTGTGGGGCATTCCAGTACCTCCATCAGTGCCGCCCTCGGCATGGCAATCGCAGCCAGAATGCAACGTACCGGCCGCAAGAGCATCGCCGTGATCGGTGACGGCGCCATGACCGCCGGCATGGCTTTCGAGGCACTCAACCATGCAGGCCACCTTCATGCCGACATGTTAGTGGTACTGAATGACAACGACATGTCGATTTCACAAAACGTAGGCGGCTTGTCGAACTATTTCGCCAAGCTCCTGGCGAGCCCGACCTACAATCAGGTCCGTGACGGCAGCAAAAAGGTCCTTCAGGGCAAGCCTAATCTGATGGCGCTTGCCAAAAAGACCGAGGAGCATTTCAAGGGTCTGATATCGGGCGGCACACTGTTCGAGGAATTGGGATTCAACTATATCGGCCCCATCGACGGGCACGACCTGCCGCTGCTGGTTGAAACCCTGCAGAACATCCGCGAACTGGAAGGACCACAGTTCCTCCATATCGTGACCAAGAAGGGCAAGGGTTTTGCTCCGGCAGAAGCCGACCCTATCGGTTATCACGCGATCAACAAGATCGAGCCAGCGCCGCCGGTCAAGCCTGCAACGACGCCACCTGCTGCGAAGAAATACAAGTACGCCAACGTATTCGGCAAATGGCTGTGCGATACAGCAGAGCAAGACGAACGCGTAGTCGGCATAACACCCGCGATGTGTGAGGGATCAGACCTTGTCGAGTTCAGCTCGCGCTTTCCTGAACGCTACTTCGACGTTGCGATTGCCGAGCAGCATGCCGTCACCCTGGCGGCAGGTCTGGCCTGCGATGGCGCAAAGCCGGTTGTTGCGATCTATTCGACCTTTTTGCAACGCGGTTACGATCAGCTGATACATGATGTCGCGATCCAGAATCTGGACGTGCTGTTTGCCATCGATCGGGCCGGCCTTGTAGGTGAAGACGGCCCTACACACGCCGGCGCGTTTGATCTGAGCTACCTGCGCTGCATACCCAATATGGTGGTGATGGCGCCGTCCGATGAAAACGAGACGCGCCAACTGTTACAGACCGGACTGGCATTCGACGGCCCCGCTGCTGTGCGCTATCCCCGCGGCACTGGCCCCGGCACGCCAATGGAAGAAACGCTGACCCCAATGCCCATTGGCAAAGGGCGATTGGTACGGGAAGGCCATCGGATCGCCATACTGAACTTCGGCAGCCTGCTTGACGCCACAAAGACTGCAGCTGAAACACTGGATGCCACAGTGGCCGACATGCGCTTCGTGAAACCGCTGGATACCGCATTAATTCAGTCACTGGCAGAGAGCCATGACCTGCTGGTCACGCTTGAAGAAAACGCCATTGCCGGTGGTGCGGGAAGCGGTGTATCTGAATACCTGAACGAAGAAGGCATTCAGGTCGCAATGCTCCATCTCGGCTTGCCCGATCGGTTTATCGATCACGGCAAACATCAGGAGCTACTCGAAGTCTGTGGGCTGCATCCGGAAGGTATTCTGGAGAGCATCAAGAAACGCTGGGATAAACTGACAAGTCAACAGGCGCTACGGGCGGTCAAGTAAAGGCAAACCGCAGGGCTGACAGGGTCAGCCCTGCGCGGGCATTAGCGAAAACTTACAGCCATCAGGCTGATCAGACATCATCGTCCTGATGGGTTTCAAGCCAGTGACCAAGCTTACTCTGCTTGGTATCAAGATAGCCCGTGTTGTGGGGGTTGCGCCCCACATGCAGCGGCACCCGTTCGACAATTTCGATACCCAGCCCGGTCAACGCGCTCACCTTGCGCGGATTGTTTGTCATCAGCTTCAGGCGACGAATACCCAGATGGCTCAACATATCCTGACACATGCTGTAGTCACGCAGATCTGCGGCAAACCCCAGTTGCTCGTTCGCTTCAACAGTATCAGCACCCTGATCCTGCAGGTTATAAGCACGGATTTTGTTGAGTAGACCAATACCACGACCTTCCTGGCGCAGATACATCAGGATGCCACGACCTTCCCGCGCAATACTGCGCAAGGCCTCTTCGAGCTGATAACCGCAATCACAGCGCATGCTGTAAAGCGCATCCCCGGTCAGGCACTCGGAATGGGTGCGGGCCAGCATCGGTTCATCGCCTTCCAGCGACCCCAATGTCAGGGCGACATGCTCCTTTCCGGTATCAGTTTCCTCGAAACCGTGCATATCGAAGACTCCGAACGGCGTCGGCAGTCGGCAGCTCTGGACGTAGCGAACAGCCACGGCGTTACCTCAGTCGGATTAACAGGCGGCGTATTTTATCAGAATGGTGGGTCCGGGCGTACCCTGACAGGATGACAAGGGCTGTTTTTTTAGGTGACTCGCCCCTCCCGGATAAGCACTCAGGGTTTGAGAGATCTTCAAGAGCCCCGTTCAGAGAGAGACTAGCCCCCGGTCGCGTTCATAAACCGCAAAACCTGGGGCTCGCTGTCGTGGGAGAAGTAGTGACGTTCGGGTTTCAAGGTCATGGCTTCATGCAGGGCCCGCTTCACCGCCGCATCATCCCCCGGGGATCGACGTACAACCTGCTTCAGATCCATGGAGTGTTCGTTGCCCAGACATAGCAACAAACGCCCTTCTGTTGTCAGACGGACGCGGTTACAGTCGCCGCAAAAATTGTGACTGTGCGGGGATATGAAACCAATCCGGCTCGTGTAGCCGGGAATCTTCCAGTATCGGGAAGGCCCGCCGGTATCATCCGCAATCGCATCCAGCGTATAGACTGTGCTCAGCATATCGCGGATCTCTTCACTGGATACAAACGATTCCTTGCGGTTGTGCTCCGTAATAACACCAAGGGGCATTTCTTCAATAAAGCTGAGATCCAACCCCTGATTCAGCGCGAACGCTGTCAGGTCCACCACTTCATCGGCATTGCGTCCGTTGAGAATGACCGCATTCAGCTTGGTACGCTCAAACCCGGCCTCACGCGCCGCATCTATGCCGGCCAGGACGCGATGGAGGTCACCGGTGCGGGTCAGCTCGCGAAACTTTTGCGGATCAAGACTATCCAGGCTGATATTGAGCCGGTCAACGCCTGCCGCTTTCAGTGGGCCCGCAAGCTCCCGGAGCCTGCTGCCATTGGTCGTCATACACAGCTCTTTTAACCCTGGGAGCTGTTTCAGTCGCTTCGCAAGCTCAACCACGCCGGGCTTTATCAGCGGCTCACCGCCAGTCAGGCGGATTTTGGTTACCCCGCAACTGACCATGTTGCGGGCAATGACTTCGATTTCTTCGAGGGAGAGGATTTCTGATTTCGGCAGGAAGGTCATGTCTTCAGACATGCAATAGACACAACGGAAATCACAGCGATCGGTAACTGAAATCCGCACATAGCTTACCTGGCGACCAAAATTATCGACCAGCATTTCGCTCACTCCTGATTTCGCTCCCAATGCCCGGAGCGCCCGCCCTTCTTCTCAAGCAAGCGCACACTATCTATTTCCATGCCCCTATCCACTGCTTTGCACATATCGTACAGCGTCAGGGCTGCGATGTTGGCGGCTGTCAGCGCCTCCATCTCAACTCCCGTCTGGCCCGTGAGACGACACATCACCACAATATGGACGCCACTGCGAGTGTCCCTTACCGGCACCAGTTCCACCTTGACGGATGTCAGATTGAGCGCGTGGCACAGCGGGATCAATTCATGGGTCTTCTTCGCCGCCATGATGCCGGCAACTCGTGCCACTGCCAGCACATCGCCCTTGGGGTGCTCACCATCGACAATCATCGCCACTGTTGCAGGCTGCATGTGGATAAAGGCTTCAGCACGGGCTTCGCGGCTGGTAACCGCCTTTTCCGTTACATCCACCATACGGGCGGCGCCCTGTTCATCGAGATGGGTCAATTGACTCACATCCACGCTCCTTTGTTCTGTAACAGATGAGCCTGCTGAAAAGGCGGATACCATGACAGGCAAAACAAGCCCCTGCCGGCGAGCAGAACTGCGCTACCACCAGTAGCTGATCCCCGCCACACCTTGCGCACCTGCTTCCAGCGCGCGGTTCAAGTCGTCCGTGCCCAGACCTCCCAGGGCGTAGACAGGCAGGTTTGCGGTAGCGACAAGCGCTGAGAATTCACCCCAGCCGATAGGATCCACATCGGGATGACTGGTCGTTTTGGCCACCGGACCCAAAAACGCATAATCCGCGCCCAACGCAGCAGCCTGCTGCAGCTCGACATCACTATGACAGGATACGCCTAACAGCGCCGAAGACGCGAACGGCCGAGCCGTCATGTCGCGGGCAAGCGCCGACGGAACATGAACACCCGCGGCGGGCA
>TARA_R100001440_G_scaffold53394_4_pt1 | contig 70463 bp, 61 predicted proteins | sample TARA_R100001440 | Tara Oceans TARA_R100001440 (sample SAMEA2622112) | marine metagenome | biome: marine biome (ENVO:00000447); feature: surface water layer (ENVO:00002042); material: "saline water (ENVO:00002010), including plankton (ENVO:xxxxxxxx)" | depth 5 m
AGTTCAGCCTGGGGCGATGTTTTTCCGTTCGGGCTGAGAAAGAACTCAGGATCATCTGCCTGTGAGGTGTAACCCGGTGATAGTCGGTCAGGTCGATAGCTTAATAGTGTCAGCCAGGATGGCATCAGGGCTAGGGCGGCGGTATCCGGGGCGGCCTGATGAGGCTCGTCGGCATAAACGGGAACAGTCGCGCTGGTGACGAATACAAATGCCAGACAGGGGCTTAGCCCCGATTTGAGAAATCGCTGCATGAGGTTCTGAATCAGTCCGGGGGAGCAAATAGCCTTTGGCGCACCGTCCCTGGTGCGTATTCAGTCCCTGAGATAATACTGATTTACGAAACGTACTTGCGCAGTGTTTCGTGAGACTCGAGTACTGCGACAATTGCAGTAACCGCTTCATCTGACGTTGTTTCTGATGAAGGGAATACGCTTGCAAAGTTGTTCTGCATTGTCTGACGGAACGCGTCGCGATCAGAGGCCTCTACACCCAGCAGCACAGCCAGAGTTTCGAGGTTTTCGCCTTCGCCGCGGGACATGTCACGGGCAATCTTGTCGATGTTGCTATCCATGTACATGGCCAGGGACTTGACGGCTTCGTTTGTGTCACAGCCCAGGGTACCGGTGGTCATACCAAATGTCTGGTTACCAAAAGTACCGTTGGTGGTTGCCGCAAGGATATGCGGTGCTGCACCTGACTGGCCCTTCCAGATCATGGCGCCGACGCCACAGCCTGGCTGAGCAAATGCCATGCTTGAAGCACCTAACAGAATGGCTCCTGCGATCAGTTTTTTCATAGTCCAACTCCTTGTTCTGTTTTTCATCGATGTAAAAACACTATGACTAACGGCCCTCATGTCGAGTCACCTTCATGGCAATGCATGACCGTTCTACGGAGTATAGACGAAAAATTTTATTCGGTGATGATGACGCGCTTTTAATTTACTGATTGTAGAAGAAAAAAATGAACACGGTGACGTCATTTATTCCAAAAAGAATTTAAAAATTTATTTAATGGAACTGTTTGTAATATGGGCTTCTGTTCGATATAGTCGCGCCCGCCAAGATGGCAAATACATGACACATGGAGAAAGTAGTTGTGAAAAAAGCTCTTATTGCATCCAGCCTTTTGCTGGCAGGCGCTCTGACCGGTTGTAGCTCTCTCAACGTTAGTTCTACACCGGTTCCACTTGCTGGCACTGTGGGCACTGACATCAATGCTGACATCGAAGTGGGCGAAAAGATCACCGGCACTTCTTCTGCTACCAAAATTCTGTTCTTCACCGTTGGTGGCGAAACTGAATATGCGGATGGCGTTGCATATGGTGCGAGTTCTGGTTCATCACCGCTGGCGGCGCTGGACATGGTTGCCCCGGTTAAGGCTGCTGCAGCATATAACGCGATCAAAGGTTCTGGCGCCGACGTAATCGTTGCACCACGTTATACCGTAAAGAAGAAAGATTACTTTGTTTACGGCACCATCGACGTGACCGTTGAAGGCTACAAGGGCACCATCAAAAGCGTTAAGTAAAACGCGGTAGTCTTTAATAAAAAAGCCGGGCAATTGCCCGGCTTTTTTATGTCTGGATTGGCAGTTTCAGCCGCCCAGATAGGCCTTCTGAACATCTTCATTTGCCAGCAGATTAGCGCCGGTATCCTGAAGCCGGATGCGTCCGGTTTCGAGTACATACCCGCGATCGGCCAGTTTAAGCGCCTGTTTGGCGTTTTGCTCCACCAGAAAAACGGTCATGCCTTCATCGCGAAGGCTGCCGATAATATCGAAAATCTGTCGGATGATGATCGGCGCAAGACCGAGTGAGGGCTCATCCAGAATGATCATCTTGGGCCTGGTCATCAGCGCCCGGCCGATGGCCAGCATCTGTTGTTCGCCACCGGACATTGTGCCGGCCCGCTGACTGCGGCGCTCCTTCAGGCGCGGAAACAGATCAAAGACGTAATCCTGGGTTTTGCGGTTAGTGTCCTTGTCCTGAAAAAAGCCTCCCATATGGAGGTTTTCTTCAACAGTCAGGCCTGAGAAGACTCGGCGCCCTTCAGGCACGATCGCGATACCGGAGCGCATGATCTCTGAGGTTGATTTGTGGGTAATATCCTCCCCACGGAAGATGACCCGGCCAGAACTGGCCTGGGGGTCGCCACAAACCGTCATTAGCAGGGTGGTCTTGCCGGCGCCATTGGCGCCGATCAGCGAGACAATTTCACCCTCATTGATTTCCACCGAGACACCGTGGAGTGCTTCAATTTTACCGTAATGCGTATGAATATTTTCGAGTGTCAGCATAGTGTGCTTACTCCTCCCCCAGGTAGGCTTTGATCACGTCGTCGTTTTGACGGATCTCGTCCGGTGTACCCGAGGCAAGAGGGCGCCCCTGATTGATAACGTTAATCCGGTCCGAAATGTCCATGACCAGACTCATGTCGTGCTCAATCAGGACAACGGAGACACAGTAGTCTTCTTTTAGCCTGATGATGAGCTGATTGAGTTCACGGGTTTCGTTCGGGTTGAGGCCTGCAGCCGGCTCATCCAGCATCAGCAGTCTGGGCTCGGTGACCATGCAGCGCGCGATCTCCAGGCGTCGCTGCTGGCCGTAGGCCAGATTACCCGCCTCGCGGTTGGCCAGGTCGAGCAGGCCGACCTGCTTGAGCCAGTATGCTGCGCGCTCGAGGGATTTCTCTTCCTTCTTCCTGTAAGCCGGTGTTTTGATCAGACCCGCGAACAGGTTCGTGTTGAGGTGCCGGTGTTGGGCCACCAGAAGGTTCTCGACCACGGTCATGCTGTTAAACAGCCGCACATGCTGGAAGGTCCGCACCAGGCCCAGGCGCGAGATCTTGTAGTCCGGAATGCCCTGGATCTCTTTTCCTTCAAAAGAAATGGTGCCGCCTGAAGGCTGGTAGAAGCCGCTCAGACAGTTGAATACCGTCGTCTTGCCGGCGCCGTTTGGGCCGATAATCGATACGATCTCTTTCTCTTTTACGTCCAGCGAAACGCCATCCACTGCCAGCAGGCCGCCAAATCGCATCGACAGATTGCGTACATCAAGCATTGTCCGTCACTCCTGCTTCAATTGAATATGAACCCGGCTCATGGGGAGCAGTCCCTGGGGCCGCCAGATCATCATCAGCACCATCGCGGCGCCAAAGATCAGCATGCGGTACTCAGAGAATTCCCGGGCCAGTTCGGGCAGGACAGTCACGGCGATAGCCGCCAGAATGACGCCAAGCTGTGAGCCCATGCCGCCCAGAACAACGATGGCCAGGATGATGGCCGACTCCAGGAAGACAAACGACTCGGGGCTGATAAAGCCCTGCTTGGAAGCAAACACGGTGCCGGCAAAACCGGCAAAGAATGCGCCGATGGTGAAGGCGGACAGCTTCACGCCGGTCCGGCTCATGCCGAGCGAACGGGCTGCGATCTCATCTTCGCGAAGCGCTTCCCAGGAGCGACCTACCGGCATCCGTACCAATCGGCGAATGACGACCAGTGTCACGACGGCCAGCAGTAACGCGATAAGGTAGAGGAAAATGACCTTGTGATCACTGTTGTACGGGATGTTGAAGACTTCATGGAATGAGGTGTTGCCTTCAGTTTTGATGCGTCGGCCGAACTCCATACCGAACAGGGTGGGGTCGGGAATGCCACCCACGCCATTGGGTCCGCCGGTCAGCGACGTCAGGTTGTTCAACAGGATACGGATGATTTCACCAAAGCCGAGAGTGACGATGGCAAGGTAGTCCCCCCGCAGACGGAGCACCGGAAAGCCGAGCAAAAAACCGAAGGCGGCGGCGAGCAGTGCGCCAAGCGGCAGGGCAACCCAGAACGAAATGTCGTAGTACTGCGACAGCAATGCAAAGGTGTAGGCGCCCACAGCGTAGAACGCAACGTAGCCCAGATCCAGCAAGCCTGCCAGACCGACCACCACGTTCAGCCCCAGGCCCAGCATGATGTAAATCAGTACCAGTGTCGCCAGATCGACAGATCCGCGTGACGCAAAGAAGGGCCACAGTAGCGCGCCGATAACGATCAGAATCAGTGCTACACGTTCCAGCCTGACGCGCTTGTCCTGTGGAAGTGGTTTGCGATCGCGGAGCGGGTTGGCCGCACCGATGGCGCTCAGTGAGCCAGTGATTGCCGGCCTGAAAAGCTGGAACAGGAAGACGATCAAAACAGCCGCAGCGATACCGATGTAAGTGCTGGTATCGGCGCCGGACAGTTTGATCTGGATCCCTTCGGCAATCAGGTCAAGACCCAGTATCGGGTAAGAAATGATCAGCGTGATGACGGCGCAAAACAATGCGTGTTTAAAATTCTGTGCAACCATCAGATCTTCTCCACTTCCGGTTTGCCGAGGAGCCCGGTAGGCCGGAACAGGAGGATGAGGATCAGTAGGCCAAAGGAAACCACATCTTTATATTCACCACTCAGGTAGCCGGAGGTCATAGCCTCCGCAACACCCAGGATCAAACCGCCCAACATCGCGCCCGGGATACTGCCTATACCGCCGAGTACTGCCGCGGTGAATGCTTTCAGACCGGCTATAAAGCCAAACAGCGGATCAATCGAACCGTAATACATGCCCAGTAGCAGGCCCGCGACAGCGGCCAGGGCTGCACCGATAACAAAGGTGGCGGCGATGATACGGTTGGTATCGATGCCTAGCAGGTTCGACATCTTGAGGTCTTGCGACACAGCGCGGCAGGCGCGGCCAAGCCGTGACTTTGAAATAAACATCGACAGGGCCGTCATGCAGATCAGGGTGACAATAAATATGGTGATCTGCATATAGGAAATGGATGTCTGGAAGCCATCCTCAGCACCCATAGTGATGCCGCCTTGAATCAGTGATGGGAAACCGATGTTGCGCGAGCCCTGGGCGAGATGAACATAGTTTTGCAGGAAGATCGACATGCCGATCGCTGAGATCAGGGGGATCAGTCGGTGCTGACCACGAACCGGGCGGTAGGCAACACGCTCAACTGCCCAGCCCATTGAGCTGGAGACAATTACGGCACAGATCAGCGCCACAAGAAGAACCAGTGGAAGCCACGCGGAGCCTAGCGTGGCCAGGCCGGTGATGACGATCAGCGATATATAGGCGCCAATCATGTAAATCTCACCGTGGGCAAAATTGATCATGCCAATAATGCCGTAAACCATTGTGTACCCAATGGCTATCAGGGCATAAGCGCTTCCTACCGTCAGCCCGTTTATGAGCTGCTGGAGAAAGTACAGTACGTCGTGCATTGTTGGGAACTCCGAATATGAAAAACCCCGGGTGTCCGATCATGGGTAAGTAAAGCTGCTTGCTGCAGAAAGCTCAAACGCTTCACGTCCATGAAAAGCCAACCCAGGGTTCCAAAAAAACACCTTCCCCCTCTTGAGGGGAAGGTGTCGTTAGAAAGCGCAGGCGATATCCCTGAAACTTTCCTTGCTTCCATTACCGAATATTAACGGAGCTCATTTTACCGGAGTTTTGCTGCCATCTGAATGCCATTCGTACACAACAAACTCAAAAGATTTCAGATCGCCGTTTTTGTCATACGCGACGTCGCCAATCGGAGTCTTGAAGGTGTTGGCGCGCAGAGCTTTGGCAACGTCGATCGGGTCTTTTGAGTCAGCCTTTTCGATACCGTCAGCAATCAATTGAACAGCTGTGTAAGAAGTCAGCACGAAGGGACCTGAAGGGTCTTCACCTTTTTTAGCAAAGGCATCGACCAGCGACTTGTTTTCGGCTTTCTCATCGAAGCTTGGTGGCAGGGTTACCAGCAGGCCTTCAGCGGCGTCGCCGGCGATGGTGTTGATGTCCTTGTTGCCAACGCCCTCAGGGCCCATGAACTTGGCGTCCAGCTTAGCCTGTTGAGCCTGGCGCAGGATCAGACCCAGTTCCGGGTGATAGCCGCCGTAGTAGACGAAATCAACGTTTTCTTTCTTGAGCTTGGTGACCAGTGATGAAAAGTCTTTCTGGCCGGCGGTGATGCCTTCATACATCACAACGTCAATGCCGTCGTCTTCCAGCGTTGATTTAACAGCGCTTGCGATGCCTTCACCGTACTGCTGCTTGTCGTGGATAACGGCAACACGTTCTGGTTTCTGGCTGGCAATGTACTTGCCGGCGACAGGGCCTTGCATGCTGTCCAGGCCGATCGTGCGGAATACCAGCTCGTATCCGCGCTCGGTGATAGCCGGGCTGGTTGACGCAGGCGTTACCATCAGGATGCCTTCGTCCTCATAAATGTCAGAGGCAGGCTGGGTCGAGCTTGAGCACAGGTGGCCGACAACGAAGCGAACGCCTTCATTCACCATGTTGTTGGCAACCGTTACGGCCTGCTTTGGATCACAAACGTCGTCCTGCTCTACCGCAACCAGCTTCTCGCCCATTACACCGCCATTGGCATTGATCTGCTCGATCGCCATGCGTGCGCCGGAAAACTGCATATCGCCGTACTGAGCAACCGCGCCGGTCATCGGGCCGGCGATGCCGATTTTGATGTCCGCCTGGGTGACGCCAGAGGCCATCATTGCGAGTGAAGCGCTAACCCCAACAACAAGCTTGTTCAGTTTGATTTTCATGTTTATGAATCCTGCCTTAACTTTCTAAGAGACGTTAATTATGATTTTTGTATGCTATGAGGCGTTATAAGCCTATAGCGATGCAACAAACAAACACCACCGGCTCAGTGTTGTCAAGCAACATGCGAGTCACGATTTCCCTGTATACGCAGGGATCGTGCCACTATCATCCGTTTGCATCACGCTGGCGGCGGTGTGAGGTCCGGATCATCGACTTCTTCCGGGGTGACCAGTTGCAGGAACTGGTCGAAATCCTTGAGTCGCGCGAAGCTGGGATCGACCGAGGCATCATCCCGGTAAGCTTCGGATATTTCGATGGCACTGGCCAGGGTCCGAATGGCGTCTTCCCAGCGGCCGATTTCTGCATAGGCGCAGGCCAGCTGGTAGTGCGCGTGGCCGTTGTCCGGTGCCAATTTCAGTGCCCGCAAGCAGAGACTGATAGCCCACAAGGGCTCATTCATTTCCAGCACAGCATCGGCTTTGAAGCTCAGCGCCTCCACGTCGTCTGGGCGCAGAAGCAGGATCTGATCGTAAGTGGATACCTTGTTCTGCTGTGATGTTTCCTGGCTGGCTTTCAGCCACAGCGAATGCACTTCGTTAGTGCGTTCGATCTCTTCCTGGTTCTGATTGATGATGTCCGATTTCTGTCGAAGCTGTTCCTCGATGAACTGCAGTCGCTTTTCGTATTCAGCGACGAGTTCATTCATGCGGCTTTCAGCAACGCTGGAGAGCTGGTTGCGCATATCCCGGATCGAGTTCCAGCCGATAATGACCAGTATCGAAGTGGCACCGGCTATCAGATAAAAGAAATAGGTGACCGTGTCGGTGGCGTAGGACATGGTTTTGTCTGCGACTGTCAATTCCTTGTCGACCACTTTCTCGATCAGCTCGGCACGCGTGTTGAGCAGGTCCGAGCGCAGCGTTTTGACTTCATCAAGCAGATAGCGTTCAACAAACGGGTTGTACAGTGGTTCTTCGAGATGATTGATGCGTTCAGTGACGTCCTGAGCTGTTGCCCCTTGAGGTGGGCTGGGCTGGGGGGCGTCAGGGCCGCCGGGCTGACTCATGTCCTGCGCAAGGGCAGGCGCTGTGCCGCACATCAACATGGCCATCAACACCAGTGTGATCAGGTTCAGGGGTGTGGGGGCCGGGCGCTGTGTGTTTGCTTGCCGCGGAGTCAGTCTGTTCATGATCATCCTGTTCTTGTTTCGTTGACCTGTCAGGGTTGAATGCTTGCGGTCACAAGGGCGATGACGATGTCGTGCGGGATCATATCCCGTTGAAATGGCTCGTCAGAACGCCCAATTGACGTTGATAACCCAAGCATAGTGCCTGACGCAGCCGGGTGAGGCAAAAGGCGAAACAAAACGACACAAAGGGCAGGTGTTAGACTTTATTTTGGAAAATAGTTAGAGTTGTAAATAATTGAGCGCCGTTGCGCGGTTTCATGTTCTCGCCTGTTCTCCAATCAGAGCACAAGGCGCCGCTTCGATGTTGGTCTGGTATGGTGCCAGACGGACTCGGGTCGGGTTAAGAGTGGTTATGTCTGTAAAGAAAGTTTTGTCATCAAAAAGTCTGCGCCTTTATAATCGCGAACTCGCCGAACCCGTCGCGTGGGATTTAACCATGAATAATTATGAGCAGGTGCTTGTCGCTCTCAGGCGCGTCATCCGTGCCACAGATCTTCACTCAAAGCGCTTGAGCAAGAACGCCGGACTAACGGCACCCCAGCTCCTGATCATGCGGACCATCCGCGATCTTGGTCAGGTCACCATTGGCACGATTGCTGACAAGGTCAGCCTCAGTCAGGCCACGGTGACGACAATTCTCGACCGGCTGGAACATCGCAAGCTGGTTTACCGGGTTCGCAGTACCACCGACAAGCGCAAGGTGCATGCCCACCTGACCGACGATGGCGCGGCGTTGCTCGCCAGCGCTCCGCAGCCATTGCAGGAAGAGTTCATCGAAAAGTTCCAGAGCCTGCACGAGTGGGAACAGAACATGATCGTCTCTTCGCTCCAGCGTGTCGCCAATATGATGGATGCGGATCATATCGACGCATCCCCTGTGCTGGATGTCGGGCCGATCAACCGTGAAGACGGGTGGAAGGCTGGTAAGACCCAAGCGAGCTGAGCAGCGCTGCTGTTCACCGGGGGCCATCGCCCCCGATTTCCCTTCAGCGCGGGGTTGATTCCTTTTCCGGATAACCCTGGCGCCTTTGCAATTACCTGAAACACTGTGACTTTGATCAGGCTCATCGGCCTGCGGATATTCAGCGCGTCCTCGCGGCAGCGAGACCTGCGTCGTCTATAGTCGGTGGTACGGTATCAGTTCGTCCCGAGCTGTGAGCATTCAATGGCCAATAACTGAGGTGAGCTTATGCGCCGAAATCTTCCTGTCACCCAGCGCCAGGTTAATATGGCGAATGATGGGCGCCTGATTACGACTACTGATCTCAAGGGTGTCATCACATACTGCAACGACGAGTTTGTTGCCATCAGCGGTTTCTCCCGTGACGAGTTGGTTGGCCAGGCCCATAATATTATTCGTCATCCGGATATGCCGCAGTCAGTCTTCAAGCATATGTGGGACACCCTGAAGTCCGGCACTGCGTGGATGGGGATCGTCAAAAACCGTTGCAAGAACGGCGATCATTATTGGGTGAGCGCCTATGTGACGCCGGTTCGTGAAAACGGCGAGTTGGTGGGATACGAGTCAGTGCGCACCTGTCCGACCGAGAGTCAGATCAAGCGGGCGGAGATGCTTTATAACAAGCTGAGCGCGGGCAAAACCGGTGTGTTGGCAAGTGCGCGGCTGGCAAATCTGGCGGCGCTTGCGATACCGCTAATAGTGGCCGCGGTGGTCAGTGTTGCAGCTATCTTCTGGCTGGCGCCGGTGGCAGCTTCTGTTGTGGTCGTTATTGCGCAGTTGATCTCAGGCCTGGGGCTGCGCAAGCTGATCGACGGGCGAATGCAGGCCCTCCTGGCGTTGCGAGAAGATGCGTTTACAGATCCGTTGATCGCCATGACATACACCAATCAGCGTGGTCGGTATGGGCAGATGGCGATGTTGCTGATCAGCGAGGAGGCCAGGTTAAGGACCGCGCTGGCACGCATCGAGGATCAGGCTGGCATTCTTGCGGGTCACGCGACAAAAAGTCACGAAGCCATCAATGAGGGTGCGGGTTTTATCGCTCGCCAACGTACTGAGACAGACCTGGTTGCTTCCGCCATTAACCAAATGACGGCGTCGATCCAGGAGGTAGCGGAGAATGTCTCAAGCAACGCAAAAGAGGCAGAGACCGCCAATGAGCATGCGGCTCAAGGTGCCAGCCTCTCCCGCGAAGCTCTGAAGGCTATTGAAACGCTGGTTGAGCGCGTTCATGAGGTGGGCAATGCGGTGGAGTCGCTCGGGCGTTCTACTGAAAGCATCGGCGAGGCGGCCAATCTGATCTCTGAAATTGCCGAGCAAACCAACCTGCTTGCCCTCAATGCCGCCATTGAGGCTGCAAGAGCCGGTGACCAGGGGCGAGGTTTCGCGGTTGTCGCTGATGAGGTCAGATCGCTGGCGGGCCGGACCCGGGAATCGACAAGTCGGATTCACAATGTGATAGAGGAGTTCCGTAGCCAGGTTGGAACCGCAGTCGGCGCAGCGCGTGAAGGCGAGGTGGTTGCCGGCGCCGGGCTTGACCGGGTGCGCGAGGCGGAACATGCATTGTCTGAAATCGTAGAGGCCATCAGCCGTATTACGGATCGTTTTCTGCAAATGTCCGCAGCGGTGGAGCAGCAAAGTCAGGTGTCAGAGGAAATTAACCGTCAGGTCGTCAACATAGCCGAGCTGGCGGACAGCAGTACCCGCCGGGCGGAAACGGCCGATCAGGCCAGTGAGGAAGTGAAAGTGTTTTCTGACGGGCTGCACGACCTTGTAGCGCGCTTTATTGGCCGCAAAGGTAAGCGCAAATAAGCCGTTGGCGAGGCAAAAAAAAGGGCGCCTCAATGGGCGCCCAACGGGCTCTTCTCAGATGACAGACACGTAACATGAATAGCAACATGATATGTGTAAATTCGATGGTAATTAGTTTAGGTAATGAGTCTTGATTGAACCATAGTGGATTGCGCGTACGGGTTATGAGTAAGGCTTCAGATCAATTCCATCATTTGCCTGAAGCCTCTGACAGCGTCAGTGGACGCGAGTTCCTCCGCGGGGCTTATGGCCGAAGCAAATGCTGGATACATCCGAAAAGTGTTTGGCAAAGTGTACTTCGATCCCTTCGCGCAGATAGTCCGGTAATTCCTCAAAATCCCCCCGATTCGCCTCAGGCAATACCAGTGTGGTCAGCTTCTGGCGACGAGCCGCGATTACTTTTTCACGGATGCCCCCCACTGGCAGTACCTGACCGGTCAGTGTTAACTCGCCTGTCATGGCGATACCCGGTTGCGGCGATTCTTTGCGGGCAATCGACAAGAGCGCTGTTGCCATGGTCACGCCGGCACTGGGGCCGTCTTTGGGCGTTGCCCCCTCCGGTACGTGCAGGTGGACAAATGACTTGTCAAAGAAACCGGGGTCGCCCTTGTAGCGCTTCAGGTTCGAAGCGATATAGCTGTATGCGATTTCAGCCGATTCGCGCATCACATCACCCAGTTGGCCGGTCAGCTTGAAGCCCCGTTGGCTGGCGTGAATGCGCGACGCCTCAATGCTCAGGGTGGCGCCGCCCATTGCGGTCCAGGCAAGGCCTGTCACCACGCCGATGCCTTTAAGCGATTTTTCCTTGCGGAAGGTTGGCTGGCCCAGGTAGTCCTGCACATCGCCAACGCCGACTTTGACCGGTGTGTCTGGTTGTTGCAGCAACTTGACGATGCCTTTGCGCACCACCTTGTGTAGCTGTTTTTCGAGATTCCGAACACCGGCCTCCCGTGCATATCCGTCGATGATCTGACGAATCGCCGCATCGGTTATGTTCAATTGCTTCTTCAGCAGCCCGGCGCGCTTTAGCAGCCTGGGAAGCAGGTGATGCTTGGCGATGACCTGCTTTTCTTCTGCGATATAGCCGGACAGGCGAATGATATCCATGCGGTCGAGCAGCGGCCGGGGGATGGTGTCCAGCTGGTTTGCCGTGCAGATGAAAAGAACTTTTGACAGGTCGGTGCGGACATCCAGATAGTGATCCAGAAAGTCACGGTTCTGCTCCGGATCCAGCGTTTCCAGTAACGCCGAGGCGGGATCACCCTGGAAGGAGGCGCCGATTTTATCGATCTCGTCCAGCATGATCACCGGGTTTGATACCTTGCTGTCTTTCAGGGCCTGCACCAGTTTGCCCGGCATTGCACCGATATAGGTGCGCCGGTGGCCCTTGATCTCGGCTTCATCCCGCATGCCGCCGAGGCTGAATCGATAGAATGTTCGGCCAAGGGCGTCTGCTACCGAGCGGCCGATAGAGGTTTTGCCAACCCCCGGCGGGCCGACAAGCAATATGATTGAACCCGACACCTCTCCACGATAGGCCCCTTCGGCGAGGAATTCGATAATGCGGTCTTTAACGTCTTCGAGGCCGTCATGGTCACGGTCGAGCACCTGTCGCGCACTCGACAGGTCAAAATGATCTTCGGAATACTGACCCCAGGGCACCTGGGTGAGCCAGTCGAGATAATTACGGGTGACGCCGTATTCGGGAGAGCCCTGTTCCAGAACCGATAGTTTGCGAACCTCTTCGTCAAAGCGCTCCTGAACGTGCTCCGGCGGTGAAAGGGCGGCCATTCGGTCAGTGAAGCGTTCGACATCGGCAGTTTTGTCATCCTTTGCCATGCCGAGTTCGCGTTGTATGACCTTGAGTTGTTCACGCAGGAAGAAGTCTCGCTGGTGCTTTTGCACCTTGGTATTCACTTCGTCGTTGATCTCTGCCTGAAGGCGGGCGACCTCCTGCTCCTTGCGCATCAGCAGCAGTACTTTTTCCATGCGCCTCAGCAGCGGAACCGTATTGATTACATCCTGTAGTTCACGGCCGGCAGCGCTGGTCATGGATGCGCCGAAATCGGCCAACGGTGAACTGTCATCAGGTCCGAAGCGCGACAGGTATTGCTTGACCTCCTCGCCATACAGCGGGTTGGTCCGCAGAAGATCCTTGATCGCGCTGATGATGGCCAGGGTATAGGCCTTGAGCTCATCCGCTTCTTCTTCAGGCTCGTCGGGGTAGGTGACTTCTACCAGATACGGCGGGCTGTGCTGAAGCCATTTGGTTATCCGGAACCGCCGCAGGCCCTGGGCAATGAACTGTATCTTGCCGCCTTCCTGCTGGTGGTTGTGTATGCGCACAGCGCAGCCCATGACTTCAAGGTCATCGCTGTCCGGGGCGGGGTGTTCTTCCTCCGAGTCGACAAAACAGAGACCGAGTACATGGTGGTTGGACTCGCCGACTTTCTGGATGGTTTCACTCCAGGGATTCTGGTTGACCACCACTGGCTGCACCTGTGCAGGGAAGAACGGCCGATTGGAGATTGGTAGCAGGTACATGCGCTTGGGTAAGTGCTGTCGGCTGATGGCAAGACCTCGATGGTTCTCTTCCTTGCCAATGAACTCCATGCTCTCATCATCGTGTTGTTGATCAGTCATCGTCGCTCTCTGTTGCCGGGCATCAAAAGTCGGTTGTGTGGCGGCGTCGGGCCGGGTCATCTGAACCCTGCCGCCTTTGATTGATGTAGCGGCGCTGCGTTCGATTTCAAGCCCTGTGCCCTGATCAGGCCGATTGCAAGTGCACCGGCCGGTCGCTGGCCTTGAATTTGCCTTCGCCGGCTCCATGTTAAGGAATCAATCACCCGGTCTTTTTATGTCTCTCGATAAGGCCAATATCAACCGAACAAGGGTTAGTGCATGAGCGAGTCACCTCATATCTTCGAAGCCACACTGGAAAACTTTCAGGAAAAGGTCATGCAGGCCTCCATGGAAACGCCTGTGCTGGTGGATGTCTGGGCTGACTGGTGCGAGCCCTGCAAACAGTTGATGCCCCATCTTGAAAAGCTGGCGACGGAATACAAAGGTGCGTTTCTGTTGGCCAAGGTCAATGCTGACGAGCAGCAGGAGCTTAGCGGGCATCTTGGTGTGCGCAGCCTGCCGACGGTGATTCTGGTCAAGGGTGGCCAGGCGGTTGACGGTTTTAACGGCGCACTCCCGGAAGGCGAAATTCGCAAGGTGCTTGAAAAGCACGTGGAAGCTCCAGCTGAAAACCCGCACGATAAAGCGAACCGGCTTTGGGAAGAGGGGGATCTCGACGGTGCGCTGACGATTCTGGTTCAGATGAATCAGGATGATCCCCAAAATATCGCCGTACTGATTGATCTGGCGCAGATCAAGGCGGAACTGGGCGATACCGACACGGCCCAGCAGATTCTCGACAGCCTGGCGCCGGAAGATAAAATGCAAAGCCATGCCAAGCAGCTGGCGGCGCGACTGAAGTTTATGAAACAGGCCGGCGAATTGCCGCCGATGGCGGAGCTGGAAGCCCGGCTTGAGTCGAACCCGAAAGATTGCGATGCGCTGCATCAGCTGGCCCTGCAGCATGTCCTCAAGGACAACAATGCAGAGGCGATGGATCTGCTGATTCGATTAATGCAGGCCGATAGTCAGTATAAGGATGGCATCGCCAAAACCACGCTGGTGGAGCTATTCGATAAGCTGGGCAACAACAACCCTGATGTCCGGACCTATCGTCGTAAGCTGTACACGTTAATGCACTAGTCAATCGGGACGGCCGCTGGGGGCGGCAACGCGATGCTCAAGTTACCACCCCAACCCGATTCCTGTGAGCTTTGCCGGCGGCCCGTGGCCAGGCTCACCCGTCACCACCTCATTCCCCGTCGCCTCCACAGTAAACGGCGTTTTCTGAAGCTGTTCAGCCGGGAGGACATGATTACCCGCACGCTTTGGGTGTGCCGACCTTGCCATAATGCGATTCATCGCACCTGCTCCGAGTATGAGCTTGGCCTGACATTCAATTCCCGCGAGAAGTTGCTTGAGCTAGAGGAGCTTCGGGTATTTGTCGAATGGCTGCGGGACAAGCCGGAAGGGTTTGTGCCCAAAGGGCATCGCCGGAGCCAGAATTAGCGGCGATCCGGATCGGGCACAAAAAAGCCGGACACGTGGTCCGGCTTTTATAATCAGGTGGCAGCGCGCTTAGCCGTTTCCTTTGCGCATCTGCTCGTACTCGTCTTCGAAGAAGAACTTTTCCTCGCCAAAGGCCGGTTCCAGTTCATGCAGCCAGGTCGCGGTGTTGCTGTATTTGGCAAAGAAAGGTCGCTGAACCCAATCTGGATTACGCCCCTGCAGGAAGCGCAGTACAAAGACTTTCTCGCCTTTTATGTCCGCAATTCCCTGAATTTCCACTTTGCCTGGGCCCGCACTCATTGAGGGGCCGCGAGCGGTGCGGCCAAGCCCGGAAACCTTCTTGATCGCTTCGCGATATATCTCGTAAGCCTCGGCCAGCGGTACTTCAAAGTAGTTCTTGGCGCCGGTGTCGCGCTCCACAAACATGTAGTAAGGAATAATGCCCAGCTGAACCTGCTTCTTCCACATCTTCGCCCAGGCATCGGCGTCGTCGTTGACGTGCTTGATCAGCGGCCCCTGCGCGCGGATTTCGGCACCGGTTGAGCGAATCCGGCGGATGGCTTCTTCAGCGATATCCGTGGTGATTTCCTGCCAGTGGTTGTAGTGCGCCATGATCGCGACGTGCTTGCCGCCTTCAACCAGACGTGCGAACAGGTCAATCAGCTCATCGGCATCCTTGTCCGTCACAAACCGATAGGGCCAGAAGGTGAGTGCTTTGGTGCCGATACGAATGGTCTGTACGTGATCGAATTCCGGCTCCAGCAACGCCTCCAGATACTGCACCAGATGCTTGGTCTTCATCACCATCGGGTCGCCACCGGTCATCAGCAGGTCTGAAATTTCGGTGTGTTCTTTCAGATAGCCATGCATCTTTTCGGCGTCGGTGCTGGCCATTTTCAGATCCTTGTCACCCACGAACTGCGCCCAACGGAAGCAGAATGTGCAATAGGAGTGACAGGTTTGGCCCTGCGAGGGGAAGAACAGCATGGTCTCGCGGTACTTGTGCTGCACGCCGTCGAGCACTTCACCGTCCAGCGTGGGCATGTTCATTTCCATCTGACCTGCCGGGTGAGGGTTCAGATCTTCCCGCAGTATCTTGGCAAGTGCCTGGATTTCTCTCTTGTCGGCGCCGGAACGATGCAGTTCGGCCATCTGGTCGTAGTGCTCGGGCCTGAGCATTTCGCGCTGCGGGAATACCAGCTGATAGATCGGATCGTTCGGTACCTTGTCCCAGTTGATCAGCTCGTTGATGACATATTCATTGACCCGAAACGGCAGCACGCTGGCGACCACTTTCATTTCGAACAGGGTTTCTTCGGGAAGTGACTGAATAACGTCGATCTTGTCCATCTGGCGGTCGGTGTATACCTGAAAGCGACGTTCTTCAAACTCCACAGCGGGAATGCGATCTGGAAATCTGACGATGGAGTTCATGCGAGGTCCTCTTACGTTAGTGCATTGATCGCTGCCATCGGCAATGTCGCAACAGGCGAACCGATCAATCAGAAGAATTTCAAAGGGGCATGGACGGAGTGGGGCTCGCATCATCTGTGCGAGTAAACAATAGCGATTTGTCGTGCGTTCACCACCCTCCTGGAGCCCCGATCAAAACGGCAGAGGAGTATACCGGAACCCGAAAGTGTTTTCAGCTCTAATGAAAATGGAGCGGGCATTGAACGCAATATCAGCTGGTTAGGGGCTGTTTTCGAGGCGCATTGCCATAACATTCGGTGAAAGATGGGCTTTTGTATTCGGGTAACTATTGAAATCGGCGGGGATAAGAAACGTTTTTATTTAGAGTGGTAAGCAAAAAACGGTGTTTCTACAATTCGTGGCGGGACAATCCGGGTTAGCGCTGCGGCCCTCAAACCGGCGCTCATTCACGCCGGCATAAATAAACGATCAGCTCTCTGGGCCCGTGAGCGCCATAAGCCAGCGTCTGCTGAATATCCGCTGTCTTTGATGGGCCTGAAATGAAGATCAGATTGGTTGGCAGGGATTTGTTTTCATAGTGGGCAAGGGCTTGATGCAGGCTGCCCACGACGCTGTCTTCGTCGATGACAACGACGTGAACCGGGGGCACAAGCGACAGGGTGCGCGGAACCTGAGGACTGCTTTCAACAACCAGTGTGCCCGTTTCTGCTATGCCGGCGCGGGCCCTGCCAAGCGCCACTTCAGCCGCATCGAACAAGGGGGCTTTCTGGCTATCCCAATCACTGAAAACAGTTGTTGCGGGCGCTGAGTCGTGTGCCTGCCATGTGCGCCCCACATCGTCCCCGCCGATCCACCAGTTTGCCCAGCCGCGCTCGCGCGCCAGTTTGGCGAGATCGTCGGCCCACTGGCCGGTGGTAGAGCGAAAAACCCGCGCATGGGCCGCTTCGAGAGCCGAAACCATAATGTCCAGATCCGGCGTGACGGCGTCAGGTGCACGCTCTGCCGCGAAGGCTGCGGTGTTAGCCGGGGATGCCGCCCGTCCGTGACGGAGCCGGGAAAGAATAGCGTTCTTACTGCTCACGGGCGGACTCCTTCTGGCGCGCGCGTTCGCGTTGCTGCAGGGTCTCATGCAATGTTCTGGCGGCGGGTCGCAATGGTGACCGGTGCCGCGTCCACGCGCGCGGCAGTGGCGGCATCAGCCGGCGCAGTCGGGTGGCCATCAGGGTCGACAACCGGTATAGCCGGGGATGGGTGTGAATGCTGAGCCATGCTGCCCAGATGGTCGCCTCAATCCATTTGCGTTGTTTGCCCTGGCCACGGACCGGGCTGGCCGTTCTGGAAACGCCATCGTGCCGCAAGCGCCGGATCAGGTCCGGAAGCGGAATTTTGACCGGGCAGGCTTCGCCGCAGGCACCGTTCAGCGAACAGGCCTGAGTCAGCTTTCCGGCTTTATCGAGCCCCAGCAGTTGAGGCATCACCACTTGCCCGATGGGTCCGGGGTAGACTGTGCCGTAGGCATGGCCACCCAGACGCTCGTATACAGGACAGTGGTTCATGCAGGCACCGCAGCGAATGCAGCGCAGGGTTTCCCGCAGCTGGCGGTCGGCATAGATCCGGCTGCGGCCATTGTCGAGCAGCACCAGGTGCACCTGCCTCGGGCCGTCAATTTCGTCAGGCTTGCGCGGTCCGCTTATCAGGTTCAGGTAGGTGGTGATTGGCTGGCCGGTTGCCGAGCGGGTCAGGAGCCGGTAGAGATCTGGCAGGTCTGACAGTTTTTCGATGACTTTCTCTATGCCCATCACTGCAATGTGTGTGTCGGGTACTGTGGTCGACATACGGCCATTGCCTTCGTTTTCTACCAGACAAAGTGTGCCGGTTTCTGCGATGGCGAAGTTAACTCCCGAGATGCCGATATCCGCGTCAGCAAAAGCACGCCGTAAAACCCGGCGTCCGATGCCGATCAGTTCATCGACATCTTCGGTATAGGGGGTGTCGGGGATTTGCTCGGCAAACTGGCGGGCAATGCTGGCTTTGTTGCGATGAATCGCCGGCATGATGATGTGAGATGGCGTCTCGTGGGCCTGCTGCACGATGTACTCGCCCATATCTGATTCAAGGCAGGTGAATCCCGCATTTTCAAAGGCTGTGTTGAGGTCTATTTCTTCAGTCGCCATCGACTTGCCTTTGACTACCCGTTTACCGCCGGTTTTACGGGCAATTCCGGTGATGATCTCGTTGGCCTCAGCCGCGTCCTCCGCCCAGTGCACGCGGATACCGTTGTGCTGGCACTGGCCTTCTAGCTGCTCCAGCAAGTCCGGGAGCTGGGCCAGAGCGCGTTCCCGAATGGCGGCGCCACGGGTGCGCAGGGCGTCCAGCGCATCGGGGTCGGGGAATTGCTGGCGGCGTTTTTCCCGCAGGAATGTCATCGCGCCGTGGAAGCTCTCCCGCAGCTCCTCGTTGCCCAACGCCTCCTGAATGCGAACGCCGAAATTCTGGTCCGGGTTGGGGCTGAAGCCACTCATGAGGCATCTCCGCTGGTTCGGCGCAATAGAAATTCGGCAAGGTGCTCGGCGGGCATCGCGTCTGGATTCCGGTGCTTTAGAGCACCGTGGATATTCATCAGGCAGCCACAATCGCTACTGAGCAAAGTGCTGGCGCCCGTTGCGTTAACCGCTGCGCACTTGTCAGCGACCATGGCCGCCGATACGTCCGACATTTTCACGGCGAAAGTGCCGCCAAAGCCGCAGCAGGTTTCAGCGTTTTCCGGTTCGCAGACCTCAACATTGCCAAGCTGGCGGAGCAGGCTCAGCCCGTCGTCCATCACTTCCATTTCGCGTCGTGCGCTGCAGGAGGTGTGCATCACGACACGCGTCGGTTTTCCTTGATCTTCCAGCGTGATGTTCAGTACCCGGTGAAGGAATTCGTGCAGCTCATAGACCCGGGTTGCCAGCTGGTTCGCCTTTTCTTCAAGCGGATCGCCCGCCATCAGGGCGGGATAATGTTTGCGTAGCATGCCGGCACAGGAGCCGCTCGGCACAATTATGGGAATGGGCAAATCGAATGTCTCGATCACCTGGCGTGCAATCGTGCGGGCTTCGTCGTCATAACCGGAATTGTAGGGCGGCTGGCCGCAACAGGTTTGGGCCTGGGGAAACAGCACCTCAATGCCTTCGCGCTCGAGCAGGGTGATCGCGGCCATGCCTGCGCCCGGATAGAAAACATCAATCAGGCAGGTGCCGAAGAAATAAACGCGGTCAATAGTGGGTGACATGATGCGGATCCTGTCGGTGCTGCTGCCGGGCCGGACTGATGACGGGGTAAGGCCGGCGTCAGTGGCTATCATTTTTGTTGTGTGCAGGCGTCGTTCCGGGCCGCTTTATCTTTACGCAGCCTGCGACTTGTCTCGATCAGACATTGGTCGCAGATGTCTTGTCCTGTTCATATGAAAGGCCCATTGTAGTTCAGTGTAGCGCGTTCGCCGCGTCCCTGTGAGCAAGCAAATTGTTTCAGCTGTTCTATGCTTAGGGATGATTTCGCAGGTCTGCCAGATCCAATTTTATTTAAGAACAATAGTCCAGGCCTCGCTTCTGCCTCTGCTATGCGGAGGTCTGGAAACGATTGCTATTTCCTCGCAAAACCTGACTGACACCTTTAGGAGGGTCGGATGTACCAGGACGAAGATCCTATCGAAACCCAGGAATGGATAGATTCACTGGACTCGCTGATCGAAAATGAAGGGATCGAGCGCGCCAAGTTCATCATGGAACGTCTTTCCGAGCGCGCCACCCGAGATGGCACCGAGCTGCCATACTCCATCACCACACCTTTCAGGAACACCATCCCTGTGTCGCGGGAAGCGCGAATGCCGGGCGATCTGTTCATGGAACGCCGCATCCGTTCGCTGATTCGCTGGAATGCGCTGGCGATGGTGTTGCGGGCGAGCAAGCGCCCTGGCGATCTGGGCGGGCACATCTCCACGTTCTCCTCTGCCGCCACGCTTTACGACGTAGGGTTTAACTACTTTTTCAAAGGCGGAGACGGCGATCAGGAATCGGATCTGGTCTATTTCCAGGGCCATTCCGCGCCCGGTATTTATGCTCGCTCCTATCTGGAAGGCCGGTTTACCGAAGAGCAACTGGACAAATTCCGTGAGGAAACCGATGGCACAGGGCTGTCGTCCTATCCCCATCCCTGGTTGATGCCGGATTACTGGCAGTTCCCCACTGTTTCGATGGGGCTGGGGCCAATTCAGGCCATTTACCAGGCCCACATCATGAAGTATCTGGACAGCCGGGAGCTGATCGATAAACAGGATCGTCATGTCTGGTGTTTCGTCGGGGATGGCGAATGCGATGAGCCCGAGACGCTGGGCGCGATCGCCAAGGCGGGGCGTGAAAAGCTCGAGAACCTGATCTTCGTGGTGAACTGCAACCTTCAGCGTCTGGATGGTCCGGTCCGCGGCAACGGCAAGATTATCCAGGAACTGGAGGGCATTTTCCGGGGCGCCAACTGGAACGTCCAGAAAGTGGTCTGGGGCCGCAAGTGGGACCCGCTGTTTGAGCAGGATGACGATGGCCTGATGCAGCGCGTGATGGACGAAGTCTGTGACGGTGAATTGCAGAACTTCAAAAATAGCGGTGGCGCTTATACGCGTCAGCACTTTTTTGGCCGTTATCCGGAACTGGCCAAAATGGTGGAAGATCTGTCGGATGACGACATCATGCAGCTCAATCGCGGCGGTCATGATCCGTACAAGGTTTATGCGGCCTACCATAATGCAGTGAATAACAAAGAGCAGCCCACTGTGATTCTGGCCCACACCATCAAGGGCTATGGTTTCGGAGCGGCAGGTGAAGCCCAGAATACGACGCACTCCCTGAAGAAGCTGGATTATGAAGGGCTCAAGGCCTTCCGTGACCGCTTTGGCGTCCCGCTCAATGACGATGAGCTGGAGGAAGTGCCTTACTATCGTCCGGCGCCGGACAGCCCTGAAATGAAGTACATGATCAAGCGCCGGCAGGAGCTGGGCGGCTTCTATCCCAAGCGCCGCACCGACAGCCAGCCGCTGAAAGTGCCTGGTCTGGATATCTTCCAGAAAATGCTGGATGGCTCGGATGGCCGGGAAGTCTCCACCACGATGGGCTTTGTGCGCCTGCTCACCGCACTGACAAAAGACAAGCGGGTGGGCAAACGGGTAGTACCGATTGTGCCGGATGAGGCGCGTACCTTTGGTATGGAAGGCATGTTCCGCCAACTGGGTATCTACACCGCCGAGGGGCAGAAATACGTTCCCGAAGACCGTGACCAGATTATGTATTACAAGGAGGAGAAAACGGGCCAGATTCTGGAGGAGGGCATCACAGAGGCTGGCTCAATGGCAGCCTGGATAGCGGCAGCCACCTCCTATAGCACCAACAACTTCCCGTTGATTCCGTTCTATTGTTTCTATTCGATGTTCGGCTTCCAGCGGATTGGTGATCTGGCCTGGGCGGCTGGTGACATTCAGGCTCGCGGTTTCCTGATTGCGGGTACTGCCGGGCGCACCACGATTAACGGTGAAGGTCTGCAGCATCAGGACGGGCACAGCTTTATCCTGTCCCAGACCATTCCGTCCTGTGTGTCCTACGATCCTGCCTACGTCTATGAAATGGCTGTGGTAATCCACGAAGGCATGAAGCGCATGTACGAGCGCAACGAAAACGTCTTCTATTACCTCACCATGATGAATGAGAACTACGAACAGCCGGCGATGCCCAAGGGCGTCGAAGACGGCATCATTCGCGGCATGTACCTGCTGGAGTCGGTAGAAACCAAGGGTCGTAAAAAAACACCCAGGGTGCAGTTGCTTGGCAGCGGCGCCATCCTCAACGAAGTGCGGGCTGCCGCGCTATTGTTGAAGGACGATCACGGCATCGCCAGCGATGTGTGGAGTGTTACCAGCTTCAACGAACTGGCCCGGGACGGTCAGCATGTGGATCGCTGGAACCGGCTGCATCCGGATGACAAGCCCAAACAGCCTTATATCACCCAGTGTCTGGAAAAACAGAAGGGCCCGGTTGTGGCGTCCACAGATTACATGAAGCTCTACTCGGATCAGGTGCGTGCCTGGGTTCCGGCTCGTTATGAAGTGCTGGGCACGGATGGCTATGGGCGCAGTGATACCCGCGAACGTCTCCGCAGCTTCTTTGAGGTGGATCGCTATCACGTTGTGATTTCCGCGTTAACCGCGCTGGCGCGGGACGGTGAGATCGAGCAGAAGAAAGTGCTCGAAGCCATGCGCGAGTACGACATTGATCGCAACAAACCCAATCCGGCGATTAGCTGAGGAGACCGCCATGAGCGAACAGGAAATCAAGGTTCCCGATCTCGGCGGCGCGGATGAAGTTGAGATCATCGAAATTACCGTCAGCAAGGGCGATACGGTCGAGGAAGAAGATTCGATTCTGACCATAGAGTCGGACAAAGCTTCCGTTGACCTGCCTTCGCCTGCTGCTGGCAAAATCGTCAAAATCACCGTGAAGGTCGGGGACACCGTCAAAGAAGGCGATGTTGTCGGCGTCATCGACACCGATGGTTCAGGCTCTGATGATGAAGAGGATGAGCCCTCCGAGGAGTCGTCAGCCTCGAAAGACGATGACACTGACGATAACGACGACAAGAAAACCAGTGAAAAAGACAGTCAACCTGCATCCGGGGGCGGCAAGTCATCAGGTGGTTCCCGCAAGGAAACCGTCAAAGTACCTGGTATGGACGGTGCTGAAGATGTGCCGATCATCGAAATCAACGTCTCTGAAGGTGATGAGGTCGAAGTGGATGATCCGCTGGTAACGGTGGAATCAGACAAAGCCACGTTCGAAATCCCGTCGCCCTATGCCGGCAAGGTTGGCAAGGTACTGGTCAGTGAGGGCGATAAGTTGTCCGAAGGTCAGGATCTGCTGGAAATGTCCGTCAGTGACGAGAGCGCTTCGGAGGATGACACGCCAGACGAGAAACCATCTTCCGGCAAGAGCAGTGACTCTGGCGAAACCGCCAAAAAGGAAAAGCCAAAGTCGAAGAAATCATCCGGCGGTAGCCGCAAGGAAACCGTCAAAGTGCCTGGGATGGATGGCGCTGAAGATGTGCCGATCATCGAAATCAACGTCTCGGAAGGTGACGAGGTCGAAGTGGATGATCCGCTGGTAACGGTGGAATCAGACAAAGCCACGTTCGAAATCCCGTCTCCCCATGCTGGCAAGGTCACCAAAGTATTGGTCAGCGAAGGTGACAAATTGTCCGAAGGGAATGATCTGCTGGAAATGCAGGTTGGGGATGATGCCGGCGACGAGGAGGATGATGCAGACGACGCAGAGGCCAAGGACACTGAATCGGCTGATGAGTCGCCCCGCAAGCAGAGCGCCGGCGCTTCGGATAAAGGCTCTGCATCTGGCAAAGATGATGTGCCGGATGTACCTCAGCCGGGTGCCAAGGTACATGCTGGCCCGGCTGTACGCAAACTGGCCAGAGAGCTGGGTGCGGACCTCAACCGGGTGAAGGGCAGCGGGCCCAAGAGCCGGATTATCAAGGACGACGTTGAAGGTTACGTAAAGGCCCAGCTGCAGAAAACACAGGGTGGCGGCGCAGTGGCCGGTGGCTCGGGTATCCCGGGCATCAAGTTGCCGGACTTCAGTCAGTTTGGTGACATTCAACGTGACGCCATGACGCGCATGCAGGTCGCGACGGCCAACAACATGCAGCGCAGTTGGCTGAATGTGCCCCACGTGACGCAGCATGAAGATGTTGATTTCACCGATCTTGAAGCTTTCCGCAAAGGTCTCAAGGCTGAAGGTGAGAAGCGGGGCGTCAAAATGACACCGCTGCCGTTTATCCTCAAGGCCTGCGCTCATGCGCTGACGGCACTGCCGCAGTTCAATGTGGCACTTGATATGGAGCGCAAGGAAATCGTGCGCAAGCAGTACATTCATATCGGGATTGCTGTGGATACGCCCGCGGGGTTGATGGTGCCGGTGATCCGCGACGTGGATAAAAAAGGCCTGTGGGAGCTGGCGGCGGAGGCTCAGGAGCTGGCGGGTAAAGCTCGCGACAAGAAGCTCAAGCCTTCGGAAATGCAGGGAGGCTGCTTCTCGATCACCAGTCTTGGTGGCATTGGCGGCACCGCCTTCACGCCCATCGTGAACTCGCCGGAGGTGGCCATTCTGGGCGTCTCGAAAGCGGCAATGAAACCGGTGTGGGACGGTGAAGCATTCCAGCCACGGCTGTTGTGCCCGCTGTCGTTGTCTTACGATCACCGGGCGGTGAACGGTGCGGATGCCGCCCGGTTTACCACGCTGTTGGCAGAGCTGATGGGTGACATTCGCCGCTTGTTGCTCTGACGGCATTTGCGTCGGCCCTCGTGTGATGGCCGGCGCAAATCGCTATTCCGCTTTATTCCAGTCTCTTCTTAGTCGAGAAACTGCTTCAGTTCGTTGAGCATGTCGTCTTCAAGATGACAGGTGACGAATTTCCCCTGTCGCTCCACCCGTATCAACCCCGCGTTTGCCAGTTCCTTGATGTGATGGGAAATGGTCGGGGCGCCTACCTTTAATGAATTCACAAAGTCTACAAACCCGCAGCCGCTGTCGGTGATTTCGCTAACGCGTTTGTCTTTGATCTGCTGGTAGATGCGCAACCGGTTAGGGTTCGAAAGCGCCTTGAAGGCTTTGCTCAGTCGATCCTTGTCTTTGTTTGGCATTGCGGCGTGTGTCCTGAAACTGGCCCAAAATCACAGTGTATTATAGTTTGACAAGTATCGAAACGTGGAATAGTTTGACGTTTATCGAATTGAACCGAGTTGCCGGAGTTTTCATGACACAGACTGCTACGTTGGATCAGCCGTTTACTCTCAGGAGCGGCGAGTCCCTGCCGAATCGCTTTGCCAAGTCCGCCATGAGCGAAACCATGGGCACCATGAACAACCGTGCCACACCCGAATTGGCACGGCTTTACGGTACCTGGGCTGATGGCGGGTCAGGGCTGCTAATTACCGGCAACGTCATGATCGACCGCCGCCATATCGGCGAACCCAAAAACGTGGTGTTGGACGACGAGCGCGATCTAGCACAGTTAAAAGCGTGGGCCGCAGCCGGCACGCGTCAGGGAAATGGTCTGTGGATGCAGCTCAACCATCCGGGCAAGCAAAGCCCTAAGATTCTGAACAAGGCACCGGTATCGCCCAGCGCCGTGCCGTTCAAGAAAGAAATGCAGGGAATGTTCGCCACGCCGCGCGCACTGACCGGTGACGAAATTGAAGACATTATTCAGCGTTTTGCGCGAAGTGCCGCAATTGCCGAAAAGGCAGGCTTTACCGGTGTGCAGATCCATGGTGCACACGGGTATCTGGTCAGTCAGTTTCTCTCGCCCCACCATAATCAGCGGGATGATGACTGGGGTGGAACGCCAGCCAAAAGAATGCGGTTTGTGGTGGAGGTCTACAAGGCGATTCGTGGCGTCACGTCGGACGGGTTCAGCGTGGGGATCAAACTGAACTCGGCGGATTTCCAGCGCGGCGGATTTACAGAGGAAGAGTCACTGGATGTCATCGAGACGCTCACCAACCTTGGCATTGATATGGTGGAGATTTCCGGCGGAAACTATGAGAATCCGGCGATGGCCAAAGGCGCAAAAGCCAGCACGGTTGCCCGTGAAGCCTACTTTCTCGCTTTCGCCGAAAAAGTGCGGCACAGGGTTAATGTCCCCCTGATGGTTACAGGCGGTTTCCGCACGAGCGACGGCATGGCTGATGCTGTGGCAAGCGGAGCAACGGACCTGGTAGGCATTGCCCGGCCGCTGGCGGTTGAACCTGATTGCCCAAAGCGCATTCTTGCCGGTGAGTCGTTTAACAGTCTGGTGCGGCCAATCAAGACCGGTATCAAGATGATTGATGATCTGGCCCTGATGGAGGTCAGTTGGTACACCCGGCAGTTGGAGCGCATGGGAAAGGGCAAAGCACCCCGTACGCACGATAGAGGCATGTTATCGCTGGTCGAGGTGATTGGCGTTATGGCCAGCCGTGGTGTGCGAAACAAACTGCGGGCAGGGGAATAAAGGACCCGTCTGGTGACCGCAAGCGGGGCCCATTGGTAGTGGGCCCCGCCTGGGTTTAGTTGGCGAAGTACATCCAGTCAAAGTAGTCATGCAGGTCGGCAATAACGACAGCTTCAAATGGATGGGTCAATTCAAACAAAACGTTTTGATTCTCAACTTTTTCCATGACGTGAAACCTCACATTGCAAATTTGACGAGCGGTTTACCCTCGCTGAACTACCTGAGCATAGCCCGTGCCAGTCCTCGCATATTTCCTGAAATGCTATCTAAATCAACAGGATTTTGAATCGTCGTCTTTCAGTCGTCGATCTGGAAAAGATTAGAATGCACTCTTCTCGGGGCCATCCACCGCACCTTGCCCTGAAAACGACCACACGCCTGTTTGCAGCAGGGCCATTCTTGAACCCGTGCTTCCTGTCATCCATTCTGAATAACGTCCGAGGCAGGTATTCAGTTTGAATTCAGTAATACGTGTGACGCTATCCTGTTCTTGGTGATGTCATTTCCAGGCCGCTGGTCGGGCAGCGTTTTTGACGATTATTGAACAAGGAGGGTAAAGGATGGATGAGTTTGCCAGTCTGTGGCATGACGCCGCGGTGACCAGTCTTGGCTTTTTCTGGATGGCCTTGTGGGCTTTTATTCTGGGTTATGTCGTCAGCAGCCTGATTCAGGTGTTGGTCACCAAACAGCGCATGCAAAAAGCAATGGGCACGGACGGGCCTCGCAGTATCGCTTTGGGTACCTTTTTTGGTTTTATTTCCAGCTCGTGTAGTTTTGCGGCCCTGTCCACTACCCGCGCACTTTTTCAGAAAGGGGCGGGTCTGGCGCCCTCGCTTGCCTTTATGCTGGCGTCCACGAACCTCGTGATCGAACTGGGTATGGTGATCGCCATCTTCTTGGGCTGGCAGTTCGTTGTGGGCGAGTATGTTGGCGGCATTCTGCTGATCCTGGTGGCATGGCTGCTGATCCGCATTACGCGTCCGCGCCGACTTGAGAAACTTGCGAGGGAACGGCTCGGCGAAGCCCAGGACGATAACGACGGTGAAGACAAAAGCTGGAAAGAAAAAGTTTCCAGCCGCGAGGGATGGCAGAAAATCGGTCAGACCTATGTCATGGAGTGGCAAATGGTCTGGAAGGATGTGCTGATTGGCTTTACGGTCGCAGGCATTATTTCGGCGATGGTGCCGGACAGCTCCTTCCAGGTGCTGTTTATTGGGTCAGGGGGCGATAGCGCTGCCAACCCTGGTTTTCTGGCGGTGCTGGCACAAACGCTTGTTGGCCCGGTTGCGGCCTTTTTCACCTTTATCGGTTCTATGGGGAATATCCCGCTGGCGGCGGTTTTGTTTGGTCAGGGCGTGTCGTTTGCCGGTGTTATGGCGTTTATTTTCTCCGACCTGGTGGTGCTGCCGGTACTGCGGATCAACGCCTCCTATTACGGCTGGAAAATGGCGCTGTATATTCTGGCGCTGATGCTGGTAGGCATCGTCAGCGTGTCGCTGCTCATGCACTACGCTCTGGTGGTTCTGGACATGTTGCCGGATGCCAGTCATGCGCAGGCGCCGGGTGACCGATCATTTTTCAAAGTGAACTATCAACTTGTTCTGAACGCCGTTTTCATTGTGTTTTCAGCTGTGCTGGTGTGGTTCTGGCGGCAGGCACAGCAGGCAGCGGCAGGGCACGATCATCATGAGCACCACGATCATGACCACGGTGGCGGAAGCGCTTCACTGACAGACAAGGTGCTGAGTATATTGGTGGTCGTCGCGCTGATATGGCTGGCAGGCGGGCTTTTGGTCACACTGTTTGCCGGAGGGTGAACGTAAAAAGCCCCGGCAGAACCGGGGCTTTTCTGGTTACCACTAACAGAGGCTGTTAGAAGTTGTACTGACCTGCGAACAGGATGCGACTTGCATCGCCGTCGTCGCCGTCGACTTCATCAACCATGAAGTAGCCGTATTCAACGCCCATCATCACGTTCTTGACCGGGCTAAACTGGTAGTTGAGCATGACGTTGCTGTTGGTTTCGTGTTGATTTCCTACAGCGTCGTCGTCACCTGGCAGGCCCAAGCCTAGATCATCTTCCGCGTCATCCCAATCGTTGGTCACGATACCGTAGCCGACGTTGACGGAGCCAGTTCCTACATCAAAGCCCATGCCAATGGTGCCACCGTAACCACTGATGGTTTCCAGGCTGCCTGAACCGTCGAGGTAAGCATCGGCAGCGCCGAAGTTTTCACCGGAACGGTACAGATAGTAGTTGGCACCGTCTGAGTAGTTAAGGGCGCCTTGAATGCTGATACCCGGGGTGATGGCGAACTTGGCTGCACCAAACACGGCGTAACCGACGGCGTCGTCGTTATCGGAGCCAGTGTCGTACGAAATTTGGTGAACCAGTGCTGCAGCCGAATATGAAAGTGGGCCAGCGGCGCTTTCAAATCTTGCGGTCAAGGTTGGCAAGCTTTCTTTCGTATCGTCTGAGTTGAAAACGCTTGTATTGGAATCTTCCGCCGAGAAGGACATGGCCCCCATGGTGTAACGTGCCTGAGTTACCCGGCCCTGCAGGCCAGCGTTACCGGCCAGTGCGTCGAAGTCCAGCACGGAGGTGTTGCCCACGAAGCTGTTGTAGTTCGACCAGGTCTGACCCAGCAGGACGCCTTTGTATTCACCATAGGCGTGACGCAGACGAAGGTCGCCGCCGCCGTTGCCGCGGAAGTCGCCTTCAATCACCATCTTCAGATCTTCAGATCTTCAGATCTTCAGATCTTCGGAAACCGTGGTGCGCAAACCGATCCGGCTCTGAACGGCGTCAGCGTCGAAGTGTCCGCTGATTTCATTGTCTTCTGCCGCACCCGTGTTAACGGCTGCAAAAGAACCTGATTGAGTGGATGCTCCGATATCTTCATCAATGTCGTAAACGGCGTTCATGCGAGCATAGCCGTATACTTCGGCCTTCACATTCTCGGCGGTTACTTCGAATGCACCTGCCTGACTTGCAAGTCCCATAATCATTGCGGATGTTGCTGCCTGAACGGCGATTGTTATTTTAGTGCGATTCATTGCCATGTTCTCCGTGCGTTATTGTTTTATCGAACCCTAACAAAGTAGTTACGGTTTAATGACAAATCAATCATTTTGCGGGCTCATAATACGAAGGTCTAACGGGCCTGCGGCGTGGTATTAATAACGATCTGGAGGCGTCTTGTTGGGGAGCAGATGTATGGCTGAAATGACCGGTTTTCTGGGGTCAGATACCCTGGCATTTATCGATCTTGAAACAACCGGGGGAAACGCCGTTCACGACCGGATCACCGAGATCGGCATTCGCTTCTGGCGCGATGGTGAAAAGGTGGGGGAGTGGCAGACATTACTCAATCCGGAGCAGCGGATATCGCCCTTTATCGAGCAGCTCACCGGCATTAACAATGCAATGGTGGCCGATGCTCCGCGGTTTTCGGAGATTGCCGACGCCCTGCTGGAACAGCTTGATGGCGCGATCTTCGTTGCGCATAACGCCCGGTTTGATTACAGCTTCATCAAAGCCGAGTTCCGGCGGCTGGGGCGCCTGTTTACGGCGAAAGTGTTGTGTACCGTCAAGCTGTCACGGCGGTTGTACCCCGAACATCGCCGCCACAATATGGACGCGCTGATCGCCCGTCACCAATTACCCGCAGTCGAGCGACACCGGGCAATGGGTGATGTTTCGGCGATGCTTGCCTTCTTCGAGCATGTGATCGCGGAGAAGGGCGGCAGCGCTGTTGAAGAAGCGGCCAGAAAGCTGCTGAAGCACGCCAGTGTGCCACCGAATCTGTCGCCGGATATCCTGTCAACACTCCCCGAATGTGCGGGTGTTTATCGCTTCTATGGCGAGAACGACGTGTTGTTGTACGTGGGTAAAAGCACCAATATTTTGCAGCGGGTTGCCTCCCATTTTTCAGGGGATCATGGCAGTCACAAGGCGATGAAAATTTCCCAGAGTCTGCAGCGCGTCGAATGGACCGAAACGGCAGGGGAGTTGGGCGCGTTGTTGCTGGAACTGAAGCAGATAAAAACCCTGGCGCCGCTCTACAACCGGCGCTCCCGGCCAGCCAAAAAGCTTGTCAGCATCCAGCTGGCCGAGAACGCGTCCGGCTACTTGCAGGCGCAGCTGGTACGAGAGCTTGAGCCGCACCGGCTCGGCGATTATTTCGGTCTGTTTCGCAACAAGTCAGAGGCGGAACGCGCGCTCAAGGGTATTGCTGCTAAAAATGATCTTTGTAATCAGATGCTGGGGCTTGAGCCTGTCCGTGAGGGGCCATGTTTTCAACGCACATTGGGGCGCTGCAAAGGCGCGTGTGAGGGCCGTGAGGATGTGGTGCGCTACAACCTCCGAATGCAGATCGCGTTTCACAATCTTCGCCTGAAAACCTGGCCCTGGGCGGGGCCGGTTGCATTAATCGAGCACAATTCGGCACGTCAGAAAACCGATATTCTGGTGATCTACAACTGGGTGCATGTGGCGACGCTGCATGATGAATCCGAACTGGCGGAATTATCACTACGTGGTCAAAGTGTCGCCTTTGATCTGGATTCCTATAAACTGGTCGTCAAGGCACTCACAGGCCCGGAAAAACATCGCTGGCGCGTCATTGAACTGCCGGCGCCCAGCGCACCGGATATTCTGATGCCGCACACATTCACCTGATAAGGAACCCCGGTTTGACTCGGACAGTCGGCGTGCTGCTATTGCCGGATGCCTCGGCACTCACCTATGCGGCTGCAGTGGAGCCGCTACTGGCTTGCAACCGGTTGCTGGGCGAACGTTGTTTCGATATCCGGCATGCTGGCAGTGGTATTTTCAGTTCGGGGCTTTCTGCGGGCGTTCAGCCGCTCGACAGCGAAATGAACCCAGACTGGTTGCTGGTTGTCGGCGGGCACGCGCCGGGACGCTCTTTACCGGCGGGAATTGTGGAACATCTTCAGGTGATCAGTGCCCGGGCCAGCGTGATCGGCGGTCTGGCCAGCGGGTCGCTGGCGCTGGCCGAAGCCGGATTGCTGGACGGTTTCAGGGCAACGCTTCATGGTCTTCCTGCTTCAGTGTTGCAGTCGCAGTATCCTGCAATCCGTCACAGTGATGATGTGTTTTGCGTGGATCGAAATCGGCTGACCTGTCGGGGCGCCACAGCGGCGCAGGATCTGATGATCTGGACCATCGGCCGGGAATTGGGGCGTGATGTGGCCGAAGCGCTGGCACAGTGGTTCGTCCGGGAGCGTGTAGGCGAACCGGAGCTGGCGCCCGGCGCGGAGCTGGATCAGGATACCCGTCGGGAACAGCCTGCGCTTGCCGGGGCCGTCGATCTGATGCTCGCCAACATCGAAGAGCCGCTCAGTGGGGATGATATTGCGGGACATGTCGGGTTATCCCGGCGTCAGCTGGAGCGATTGTTCCGGCGTTATCTTGATACTGTCCCCTCGCGGTATTATCTGCGGATCCGTCTGGATCGGGCGCGCGAACTGGTGCGTGCCAACAGCCTCAGCCTCACCGAAATCGCGCTCGCTTGTGGTTTTTCCTCCGGTGCCCACTTCAGTACAACCTACCGCAATGCCTTCGGACTAACCCCTTCGGAAGACCGGGAAGCCTGATGACAGGCTTCCGTGGTTGACGTTACGGCAAGTCGCAATCCTGTAATGCCCGGGTCGCATTCCTGAAAGCGACTTGTCGGGCAGACCTCTAGACTCGTGTTTAATTTTGGAAAAACCCGATTTGCTCAGGTTCCCCAACTAAACAATGAGGATGCTATGACCACACCCGCTATTTCCCGTGCGATGTTTGATGATGTGATGGTGCCTAACTATGCACCGGGCAAAATAATCCCTGTTCGCGGCAAAGGCTCGCGCGTGTGGGATCAGGACGGACGCGAATTTGTGGATCTGGCGGGTGGCATCGCGGTCACGTCTCTGGGGCATGCGCACCCTGGACTGCTTGGCGCCCTGACATCGCAGGCGGAAAAGTTGTGGCACCTGTCGAATGTCATGACCAACGAGCCGGCGATCCAGTTGGCGAAAACCCTGTGTGATCTGACCTTTGCTGAGCGTGTGTTTTTCGCCAATTCTGGCGGTGAAGCCAACGAAGCTGCTTTCAAGCTGGCTCGTCGCTACGCCTGGCAGCATACCGGCCCGGAAAAGAACGAAATCATCTCGTTCCGCAACAGTTTCCACGGCCGTACCCTGTTCACTGTCAGTGTCGGTGGCCAGCCCAAATACCTGGAAGGTTTTGAGCCGGCGCCGGGTGGTATCCATCATGCAGATTTCAACGATCTGGCCAGTGTTGAAGCTGTGATTTCGGATAAAACCTGCGCGATCGTGGTTGAGCCTATTCAAGGCGAGGGCGGGATTCTGCCGGCCACGCAGGAATTCATGGAAGGTCTGCGGGCACTGTGTGACAAGCACGATGCGCTGCTGGTATTCGATGAAGTCCAGACTGGTGTCGGTCGGACAGGTCACCTCTATGCTTACGAAATGTATGGCGTGACCCCTGACATCCTGTCGACCGCTAAATCGCTCGGCGGCGGCTTCCCGATTGGCGCGATGCTGACGACTGCCAAAATTGCCGAGAGCCTGGGTGTTGGCACTCACGGCAGCACTTATGGTGGCAACCCGCTGGCCTGTGCAGTGGCTCAGCGTGTTATCGATATTGTCAGCCAGCCAGATGTGCTCAAGGGTGTGACCGCACGTTCGGACCGTCTGCGGGCGGGTATGGAAGCGATCGGCAAGAAATACGGTATTTTCGAAGAAGTGCGCGGCTCGGGCCTGTTGCTTGGCGGCGTGTTGACCGAAGCCTGGAAGGGCAAGGCAAAAGACTTCCTCAACGCCGGTATTGATGAAGGCGTTATGGTGCTGGTTGCCGGCCTGAACGTGGTGCGTCTCGCACCGTCACTGATTATTCCCGAAGCAGATATTGATGAAGCGCTGGTGCGCTTCGAGCGCGCTGTCAGCAAGGTAGCTGGTTAACACCGGCCTGACTGTTCTATCAGCGACTCTTTCATCTGCAACAGGAGCAAGTGAATCATGTGGATCGTTCGTCCCGCACGTCACGAAGATCTCGCCGGTATTGAAAAACTGGCGACGGGCCATGGTGCCCGGGTATCCACCTTGCCTCAGTCCCGGGACAAGCTCAGTGAGAAGATCGATCACTCGATCCGCTCACTGGCAGGCGACCCGTCACTGGCCGATCGTCAGCGTTTTCTGTTCGTACTGGAAGATTCTGACACCGGTACTATCCACGGTACTGCAGGGATTGACGCCCGGGCCGGCAATGGCCAGCCGTTTTACAACTACCGGCGGGACGAGCTGATCCATGCTTCCCACGAGCTGGATGTATCCAAAACGGCAGCGGTGCTTTACCCGACCCACGAACTGACCGGCAAAACGCTTTTATGCTCGTTCACCATCGATGCATCGCTGCGTAAAACCGAAGCGTTCGAGCTGCTGTCCCGTGCCCGGCTGCTGTTTATAGACCGGCATCGGGAGCAGTTCTCGGACATGCTGGTGGTGGAGATTCAGGGCATGCAAACGGAAGAAGGCAATGCGCCATTCTGGGATAGCCTGGGGCGTCATTTCTTCCATATGGATTTTGCGACAGCGGATTACTACTCCGGCGTCAAAAGCAAAACCTTTATCGCTGAACTGATGCCACCGCATCCTATTTACGTCACCTTGCTGTCAGAGGCGGCGCAGAACGCCATTGGTGAACCTCACGACGCGGCTGCGCGTACCTGCCAGTTGCTTGAGCGGGAAGGTTTCCGCACGGGCAAACACATCGACATCTTTGATGGCGGGCCGGTGCTGGAAGCCACAACGGATGCCCTTAACACCATCACCAGTCGCCGTTACAAAACCGTACGCCGTGGTGAGGGTAGCCGCGGTTTGCGGTATATCGTTGCGAATGGTGACAGCGAAGGTTTCCGCTGCGCGCTTACCAACGTCAGCGATGGGCTGGGTGACGTTGTGCGCGTCAATAACGAGGTAGCGGATGCGCTGCAGGTTGTCGAAGGTGATGACCTGGTTCTGGTCGCGCTTTAAATCGCTTTGAATGAAGAGGTGAACTTATGTTGTTGATTCGACCCCTCAGTCAGGGCGATCTTGATGATCTACACGGCATGACGGAGAAGGCGGGCAAAGGGCTCACCTCCCTGCCGCCGAACCGCGATCTGCTGAGCCGCAAGATTGCCCGTTCCGAGGCGACCTTTCAGGAAAAATGCGAGCCTGAAGCCGGCTTCTATATGTTTGCACTGGAAGACAGCGCCCAGAAAAAATGTGTCGGTGTCAGCGGTATCGAAGCCCGGGTCGGGCTGGATGAGGTCTGGTACAACTACCGGTTGAGCACCACCGTGAACGCATCGCGGGAACTGGGCGTGCACGTTAAAACGCCGACGCTCCACCTGACCAACGACATGACCGACACCAGTGAAATCTGCTCGCTGTTGTTGGCGGATACTCACCGCCAGGGCGGCAATGGGCTGTTGTTGTCCCGCGCCCGCTTTCTCTTCATGGCGGATTTCAGGCAATTGTTCTCGGAAAAAGTCTTCGCCGAAATGCGCGGCGAATCTGACAGCGAAGGGCGTAGCCCGCTGTGGGATGCGCTGGGTCGGCGGTTTTTTGATATGGATTTCAGCGAGGCTGATTTTCTGTCAGGCATGGGCAACAAGTCGTTTATTGCCGAGTTGATGCCGAAGTATCCGATTTATCTGCCGCTGTTACCGGAATCGGCCCGCGAAGTCGTGGGTCAGGTTCACGAAAATACCCGCCCGGCGCTGAAAATGCTGCAGGCGGAAGGCTTCAACTTCAATGGTCTGGTGGACATCTTTGATGCCGGGCCGGTAGTGGAAGCGTTTATTCACAACATTCGAGCCGTCCGCGAAAGCTTCAAGCGGCATGTGCTGGTGAGCCGTCAGCCGGTGAATATGGACGTCCCGCCGGAAGAGCGCGTGATGATTTCCAATCGCTCGTTTCGCGATTTCCGGGTGACGACAATCCCGGCCAGCTGCATCAAGCCCGATACCGTCAGCATACCGGCTGAAGTGGCCGAAGCGCTGCAGGTCTCATCCGGGGATCTGGTGCGACTGTCTCCGCTAAAAGACGCTGCCGGCACGCGCAAGCCTGCCCGGTCGTAACTAATTTCTGCCGGGGTGCGCAGTTCAGGGCGAGCCCGGTATTTACCTGAATCGAGGAGCTGGAAATGAGCATGAACCTGACTGGAGAACTCTTTATCGACGGCCAGTGGCTGGACGGCCATGGTCCGCTTGTCGAATCCATCCAGCCGGTCACCGGTGGCGTTGTGTGGGAAGGCAAAAGCGCCAATGCCGCCGACGTTGATGCTGCAATACGGGCTGCGCGCGGTGCATTCCCTGCCTGGCGCCGCAAGACCTTCGACGAGCGCAAGGCTATTGTGGAAGCTTTCGGCAAGCAGCTAGAAGCCCACAAGGAAGACCTTGCACGGATGATCGGTGAAGAAACCGGCAAACCGCTGTGGGAGTCCCGCACTGAAGTCGCGGCCATGATGGGCAAGATCGCCATTTCGGAAAAGGCCTACCATGATCGCACCGGCCTGACAGAGTCCGATATTGCGGCGGGTCATGCTGTGTTGCGCCACCGTCCTCACGGTGTTGTGGGTGTGTTCGGCCCGTATAACTTCCCCGGCCACCTGCCGAACGGGCACATCGTACCGGCACTGCTGGCGGGCAATACCGTGGTGTTCAAACCGAGCGAAATTGCTCCGGGCGTGGCGGAACTGACGCTGCGTTTGTGGCAAAAGGCCGGTCTGCCGGAAGGCGTGATCAACCTGGTCCAGGGTGAGAAGGATACCGGCGTGGCGCTGGCCAGCCATCCTGGCATTGATGGCCTGTTCTTCACAGGTAGCTCCAATGTGGGCCATCTGCTGCATCAGCAGTTTGGCGGCCAGCCTGAAAAAATCCTCGCTCTGGAGATGGGCGGGAATAACCCGCTGATCGTTCAGGATGTTGAGGATCTCGATGGTGCGGTGCATCACACCATTCAATCTGCTTTCCTGTCAGCCGGTCAGCGCTGCACTTGCGCGCGTCGACTGCTGGTACCCGAAGGTGAAGCCGGTGATCGCTTTATCAAGCGGGTGGCTGACGTTGCCGCTCAGATTCAGGTCGGTCACTTTGATGCCGAGCCCCAGCCGTTTATGGGATCGGTGGTTTCCAACGCGGCGGCTGATGCCTTGCTGAATGCTCAGGCCAGCTTGCTGGAGAAGGGCGGCAAGTCGCTGCTGGAAATGACGCGGGTAAAAGAAGGCACGGCGTTGCTATCGCCCGGTATCGTTGATGTCACCGACGTGCAGGACGTCGTGGATGAAGAGTTCTTCGGTCCGCTGCTGACAGTGATTCGGTATCGTGATTTCGATCAGGCACTGGAGATTGCCAATAACACCCGATACGGCTTGTCGGCCGGCATCCTGACCGATGACCGGGCGCTGTATGAGCGTCTGACCGAAGAAGTGCGCGCGGGTATCGTCAACTGGAACCGCCCACTGACAGGTGCCAGCAGTGCTGCACCGTTTGGTGGGGTGGGCGCCAGCGGCAACCATCGCGCCAGCGCCTATTATGCGGCGGATTACTGCGCCTGGCCGATGGCGTCGCTGGAAGCTGACAAGAGCACGATGCCGGAGAGTCTGGCACCGGGTCTGAGCTTCAAGTAAACGCCACTATATTATTGCCTAACGGATTTTGAGAGGTCATTTATGTCCCAGCATGCCACAGAAGCCAACTTTGACGGTCTGGTTGGACCGACCCATAACTATGCGGGTTTGTCCTGGGGCAATGTGGCCTCCAAGTCCAACGTCGCCGCGACCTCCAACCCCAAAGAGGCTGCGCTGCAGGGTTTGAAGAAGATGAAACTGCTGGCGGATCGAGGGTTTGTGCAGGGTATTCTGCCGCCACACGAACGCCCACATTTGCCGACGTTGCGCAAGTTGGGCTTTACCGGCAGTGACGGTCAGGTTCTGTCTGCTGTCGCCAGGGAAAACCCGGTGCTGCTGGCCGCGGCATCTTCGGCTTCTTGTATGTGGACGGCTAACGCTGCCACCGTTTCTCCCAGCGCAGACACGGCAGACCACCGGGTACATTTCACGCCTGCCAACCTGAGCGCGAAGTTTCACCGGTCAATTGAACATGAAGTGACAGGACGCTCACTGCGTTCGATATTCACTGATGAAACCTATTTTGCGCATCATCCTGCACTTCCTTCCGGAAGTCATTTCGGTGATGAAGGTGCGGCCAATCACACACGCCTGTGTGGCGAATATGGCAAGCCGGGGGTCGAGCTCTTTGTCTACGGGCAACAGGCGTTTGACGATTCGGCACCGGCGCCGAAAAAATTCCCTGCCCGCCAGACGCTGGAAGCCTCCCGTGCGATTGCGCGCCTGCATGGTCTGTCGGATGAGCGCGCCGTGTTTGCCCAGCAGAACCCGTTGGCTATTGATGCGGGTGTCTTTCACAACGACGTTATCGCGGTGGGCAACGGCAACGTGCTCTTTTATCACGATCAGGCGTTTCTGGATGAAGAGCGCACACTCAATGATATCCGCACGCGTCTGGCCGGCACGGAGCTGAAGCCTGTGAGGGTCAGCTCTGATGACGTGCCCTTGCTTGATGCAGTGGCATCCTACCTGTTTAACAGCCAGCTGCTGCGCCAGCCGGATGGCAGCATGCTGTTGGCGGTGCCGGGTGAGTGCCGCGAAATCGCCAGTGTCAGCGCGTATCTCGACAAGCTGGTGGCTCAGGGCGGCCCGATCAGTGCGGTAGAGGTGTTTGACGTGAAGCAGTCGATGCGCAATGGCGGCGGCCCGGCTTGCCTGCGGTTACGTGTCGTGCTCACTGACGACGAGCTGAAGGCGATGCACGATGGTGTGATTCTCACCGATGCGTTGTACGAACGCCTGAATATCTGGGTTGAAGGTCACTATCGCGATGAGCTCAGTCAGGCCGATCTGGCTGATCCCATGCTGCTTGATGAAAGTCGTCATGCGCTGGATGAACTGACAGGGATTCTTGGGCTGGGGTCGATTTATGATTTCCAGCGCTGAGGTTGAAATGAGAGCCGGCCCTGGCCGCTCTCAAGTCGCTTTAATGGACTGGGTAAGCATTTCCATCGAATAGTTGATCAGGGATTCTCGGGGGTAGTGGGCAAGCGGGCCGGCTTCGCCCATTTCCTGTTGGCACATCATCACCACACCATGCAGTGCGCCACGTAGATAGAGGGCCGTCTGAAGTGGATCGCTGATGCGCTCGGCGTTCATGCTGCCGTCCTCCAGTCCTGTCCTGATGGCCTGTATCATCAGGTTCATTGTTTCGTTTTCGCAGCAGCTCATCTGTTCCGCTTGCTCGGGAGCCGCGTGCTCCATGACGGTTGCCGCCTTGGTAAGCGCATCGAAATAGTCGGGTTCTTCTTCCCAGAAATGGTAATAGGACCGGCCCATCGCACGAATGATCTCAAGCCCCGTTCCAGCGGTTGCCATGGCATCGGCAAAACGCGAACGCAAAGCATCGCCTGCCCGTAACATAATGCCGTGCTGTATCGCGGCCTTGTCCTTGAAGTACACATAGAGCAATGCCCGACTCAAATTGGCGGTGCGGGCGATATCGTCCATGGATGTGCGATCGTATCCTTTCTCAGCAAATACTTTTTCCGCAGCATCAAGAATGTCGAAGTGTCGCTGCTGCTTTTCCTGCTCGCGTCGTTTCTGGAGATCGCTCATAACGGCTGAACCCTGCCTGGTCGGCTTCAATGTGTGCGATGGGCTGACTTATGGTTTCAAGGCTGACGTATCGCATCAAGTCATCTCGTCATTGACAAAGTGTCAAGGAATGACATTATGTCGGAAAGATCATCCGATAAACCAGACCGAAGTACAAGTCAGTAACTCATATGCTGATGATGTGGCCTTCAGGGACCGAAACACATGCGCGATACAGGTGACGCAATGACATCCTCACTTTTCACCCGAGTTTCCGAGCTTGCTGCTCTTGGCCTGCTTGTTGTGGGGCTGTCCGGCTGCGCTGAATCTGCCAGTGCACCGACCGATCCGGCAGAGGTAACTGCCCAGCCCGCAGCCGTTACCGTTCGCACGGCTGCGGTAACTGCGACGGATTCCGCCTCTGACACCCTACGTTTTGCCGGCATTGTGCAGGCTCACCAGAGGGCCACGTTGACGTTTCAGGTCAGCGGCACCCTGAAGGCGCAACCGGTAGAAATGGGGCAGCAGGTAAAAGCAGGAGACTTGCTGGCGCGGCTATACAATCCGGCGCTCAAACCTGCGACCGATTCAGCGAAGGCACGGCTGCAGGAGTTGACGACCCAGCTCGAACAGGCGCAACGGGAATGGAAGCGGTCACAAAGCCTTTATCAGCGTGGTGTGGTATCTGAGCAGACGCTTGAGCAGTTGGCAGCAAAGCGCGACGGGCTGGAAGCCAGTGTCGCGACCGCTGAGGCGTCGCTAGCCGAGGCGAATCAGATGTTGGGTGAGAGCACACTGAAGGCGCCTTTTGCCGGCCGGATTGAAGCGCTGCTGGTGGAAGTGGATGAATTTGTCGGCGCCGGCACGCCGGTGGTACGGCTCTCCTCGCCGGGCCGTCGGGAAGTCGAGGTGCGGGTGCCGGCCTACATGCTGGAGGACATCAACCTTGGTCAGCCCCTGCCCATCTGGTCAGTTCAGAATCGCCATCAGGAGCCGGTAAACGGCACCGTGGTGGAAATCGCGCAGCCGGGATCGGTGCGGGGTGAATTACACGCGGTATTGGTCAGCCTGCCTGAGAACACCCTTGACGCCGGCGCGCCGGTAGAAGTCGGCATTATCCCCCGGGTGGAACCGGTGACGACGGTACCTTTGCTGTCGGTCATCCGCTCGGCAACAGGTACTGCGGTCTACCGTGTGTCGACGAACGATGGCACTGGCGGCAGCAGGGCAGAGCGTGTTGCGGTGGATGTACGACGCATTGTGGGTGAGCAGGTGGTAATTGAGTCAGACGCACTCAAAGCCGGGGACCAGGTGGTTTATGCCGGTATGACCCGCCTCGCTGACGGCGATCCGCTGGAGATTCTGCCATGATCAGGCGGCTGCTGGGCTCCCAGCGGTTGCTCGGCATGATAGTGACCATGCTCTGCCTGTTGGGTATTGCAGCTTACAGCACCATGCCGCGCCAGGAAGATCCGTCGTTTCCCTACCGTGCGGGGTTGCTGACCGTCAGCTATCCCGGTGCGAATGCCGATGCCGTTGAGCGGCTGGTTCTGCGCCCGCTGGCGGACGAGCTGCTGCAAGTGGAAGAAGTGGATTACGCCCAGGGCACCGCCCGCACCGGCGTGGCGATTGTGAATATCCGGCTGAACGACACAATATACGATACCGATGCGGCCTGGGATCGTGTCAGGCAGGCGATGGAGCGCGCTCGTCAGGAATTTCCGGACGATGTCGGTGCAATGGTGCTTGAAGATCAGATGATCGATATCCCGGCTATTGTGCTGGCTGTGGGTGGTTCGGCGTCAGTTACAGAACTGACCCGCGAAGCTGAGCGTCTCAAGAACAATCTGGCCGATGTGCGAGGTGTCTCGCGCATCGATCTGGATGGGGATGCGGACGAACAGATCACGCTGGCGCTGGACGACGCGGCGCTATACAGGCTGGGCATCTCGCCCTCGCGTATTCTCGACACACTGGCCGAGCGAAATCAGACGATTCCCGGCGGCTTTGTGGTGGTAAACGGGCGTCGGTTGTCGATTCTGCCGAACAGTGAGTTTGGCGATATTGATGCTATCCGCGCAACGCCGATTGAGCTGCCGGACGGTTCGCAGGTGCCATTGGCCGCTGCAGCAGAGGTCTGGCGGGGGCCGGCAGAGCCGCGACAACCGGAGGCCTGGTTTGATGGCGAGCGCGTTGTGACGGTGTCGCTGATCATGGAAGAGGGGTCAACTGACGCGATTCGTTTTGGTGAACGGGTGAGGGCGCGTTTGGGCGAACTCAAAGATGACTTTGCTCCCTACACCATCCGCGAAATGTTTTTCCAGCCTGACAAGGTTGAGGACCGGCTCGATAACCTCGCCTGGAGCTTGGTGATGTCGGTGCTGATTATCGTTGCGGTGGTGTTTACCGGTATGGGTATACGGATGGGGGTGCTGGTGGCGTCCATCCTGCCGATGGTGGCGCTGATCAGCATCGGCCTGTATGCGATGGGTGGTGGCGTTTTACACCAGATTGCGGTGATCGGCATGGTGATCTCGCTGGGGATTTTGATCGATAACGCCATCGTTATAGTCGAAAGTATCCAGACGATGCTCGACAAGGGCGCAAGCCGAATGGAGGCGCTGAGCAGCTCCATCGGTGAGCTGGCAGGGCCGCTCGGCGCCTCTACAGGTACAACGCTTGCGGCCTTCGCGCCTTTGCTGTTGTCGAAAGGGGGGACGGCGGACTTCACCCGCGGCGTGCCGGTGATGATTATGCTGACGCTCTCGGTGAGCTACTTGCTGGCGATCTCAGCGGTGCCGTTGCTCGCATCCCGTTACCTGAAACCTCGCACTCAGATCCGGCAGGACCGTTTGGCCGGCCTGGCTGCATTTCTCGGCAATCTGGTTTCCAGAGCGCCAGGGGCGTTGGTGGTTTTCGGGGTGGTGATGGTCGCCGGGAGCGTGTTGATGATGCCCTACATGAAGCAGCAGTTCTTTCCCAATGCGGATCGCCCGCAAGTGGTGGTGGAACTGTTCATGCCGGAGGGAACCGACCAGCAGCGTACCGCGATGATATCCGCCGAGCTGGAACACGCGATTCGCGGGCGTCCGGAAACCGTGCTGGTCCATCGCTTTGTCGGATTTACCGGCCCCAGCTTTTATTACAACCTTCAGCGTTACCCCCAGGCACCTAACCGTGCTCGCATAGTGGTCGAAACGCCTGAACTGAAAGATACCACCGGCCTGGTTCACTGGATTCGTGATTACGCCGCCCAAACCATGCCGGAACTGGATCTGTCTGTGGGCATTCTGGGGCAAGGGCCACCGCGTATCGCGCCGGTCGAGATTCGTCTCTATCACCCGGATGATGCAACCCGCGCAGCGGCGGTCGAGCAGGTGTTTAGCGCGCTTCGGACAATTCCCGGCACCGTCGATGTGCGCCATGATCTGGACCCGGGCGTGCCCAGCATCGCCATTGATGTGGACGATGCGAGTGCTGCTCGCTACGGCATCACCCGTGCCGATGTGGCTCGCAGCCTGTATGGCCAGAGCTTTGGTATCGTGGCCCAGCAGTTCCGACAGGAAGACGACCCCATACCGTTGGTATTACGATCCAGAGAAGGCACCAATCTGTCTCTGTCACGGTTGCTGTCCATCAACCTTTACACGCCACAAGGGGATGCTGTGCCATTGTCGGCGATTGCATCCGTTCGTACCGAGTGGGAGCCCGCAGCGCGTTACCTGCGCAACGGCGTCAGGGTGAGCACGGTGACGGCAAATCTGGAAACCGGTTACAGCTTCAGCCAGATCCTCGACGGTCTCAATCGCACGCTCGATGCACAGCCGCTGCCGGCGGGTACGCGCATGGAGCTGGGTGGCGACAAGGAGGGCTCTAACAATGCCAACAGTGCGTTGCTCACCACTGCGCCGATTGGCGTGTTGTTGCTGCTGTTCTTCCTGTTGGTACAGTTCAACTCGTTCCGGCGTGTTGGATTGATCCTGCTGACCGTGCCGTTGGCGACAGTGGGTATTGTGCCGGGGCTGGTGTTCTCGGGATCGCCGTTCGGGTTCCAGTCGCTACTTGGTGTCATCGCTCTGGTCGGGATCGTGGTGAACAACGCGATTGTTCTGCTTGATGTGATGGATCGGAAGCTGTTGGAAGGTGAAGCCATCCGGGATGCCGTCAGACTCGCGGTTGAACAGCGCACTCGCCCGATTCTGCTGACGACGGGGACTACTGTTGCAGGCTTGCTGCCGCTGGCATTTTCGAGTTCCACACTTTGGCCGCCCATGGCTTGGGCGATCATTTCGGGTCTGCTGGCATCAACCGTGTTAACGCTGTTGGTTGTCCCCGCCTTGTGCGTGGCGGTTATTCGGCCTCCGCAGGCGCGTACGGCAGATGAGATTGAGCAGACATCGGTCTGAGTAGGTGAAGGCTCCGATGTTTCCGGGGCAGATGGGTGTTTAAAACTGAGAAGCTGGCCGCAGGAACCCTGATGACGAAAGTGTCAGGGCTCCGGCGGCTTTTTTATGATTGCTCGCGCACCAACAGCCCGACCCGCTGGCCGATCGGAACGTCGCGATTGGGGAAAACGATCGATTCCGGGACCTCTCCGACATGGTATTGCGTTGTCTCGTCTTCCCAGATCAGGGTGCCGGGAGGGTAGGCCGTGAAGTTGGCGACATCGTCGGGTACGTGGAAGCTGAAATGCTCACCAGTATTGATGATTTCATGCACCACTTCGAAAACTGCGCTATCAGCTGTTTGTGCATCGCTGAGGGTTGGCGCGGGCTGGCCGCTGAAGAGGCGCCGCAGAGCCTGCTCTATGCCCTTGAAGCGGCTGAGATCATTTTTGCCAAACGGCTGGACCTTGCCCAGTTCAATGGTAAAGCTCTCGGCGTTCAATCGGGTCGAAGAGAAGGATGAAAAGGTCGTGCCGGACTTGTGTTGCAGCAGCAGCGTCGGCACATCTGCTTCCAGCAGGAAATCGCTCTGGGACTGAGGCACGGTCCGGCCAGGCACAAACGGGTAGAGTGCGAATTTTTCCCGATGTGACGGGCGGATCGCGGTATGCAGATCGTAGTGAAACAGCGTCTTCGCCGGCGCGGCAAACTGGGTGCAGATGTCCTCAAGGTACGCTGCTCGCGCGGCTTCGGGTGTTCCTGCGTATGGCGGCTTGGCATGAGCGCCGCTGAACAGGCGGTTCAGGTTGAATTCGAGAAAACGGGTGCCATTCACCATGGCTGCCGGATGACCCAGGATCAACAGCATTGGCAGGCCAGCGGACCAGTCGCCACGGACCAGTTCACTGACCAGCGTATTCAACACTTCGATTGGTGCGGTTTCGTTGCCATGAACGCCGGCAGAGACGATTAGCCGCTCGCCGGAATCCGCTACCGGTGTCACCTCAAGCACACCCGTGTCCAGCCGTTGGATGCTGGTGCCATCCTCAAGCGTGACCGTGATCGCCGATGTGCCCTGGTTGCCTTTAACGAGGGTATGGGACAGCCAGTCCGGCTCGCCTTCAAAGAGATGCAGGTGAGGGGCCATCATCCGTTCGCCGGTTTAAGGTGACGGAGCATGCGCTTTTCCAGCAGGCGGAAACAGAACACGATGGTGAACGTCAGTGCCATGTACATCAGAGCAACCGCAATAAAGGCATCAAACGGCGCATAGAAGCGGGAGTATATATCCCGTGCAGCACCGGTCAGGTCGACAATGGTGACGACGCTGGCGATAGCGCTGGCATGCACCATGAAGATGACCTCATTCGAGTAAGCCTGCAGTGCACGCCGTGCCGCGCTGGGCATGACGATCCGCCGCACGCGGCGGGCCCAGGACATGCCATAGGCTTTGGCAGCCTCGATTTCGCCGTGAGGCGTTGCTTCAATGGCGCCCCGCAGAATTTCGGTTGTATAGGCGGCCGTATTGAGAACAAAAGCCAGCAATGCCGGATAAAACGGCTCCCTGAAAATGGTCCACCAGAAGGTGTCCTGAATGCCATCGATCTGGGCGATGCCGTAATAGATGATATAGAGCTGGATCAGTAGCGGCGTGCCACGGAACAGGTAGGTATACAGCCATATCGGGCCGGAAATGAACGGATTACGTACCGTGCGCAGTATCGCCAGCGGAACCGCGACAACCAGACCTATAAGCAACGACAGGAAAACCAGCTGTACGGTCGTGACCATGCCGTCCCAGTAGTGCAGCATCGTCGTGGCAGTGAAGATGTCGTTGGTATTCAGCCAGTTCACAATGAAATCAGGCATTTGGTTCAGTCTCCCTTCGCGACGCCGACACTGACCCGGGCGTTGAGCCATTTAATGAAAAGCTCTGAAATAGCCGTCAGTGCCAGGTAAACCAGCGCCACAGGAATAAAGAACTTGAACGGTGCGTGCTCAGCTTTACTGGCTTGCTCGGCAACCCGAACCATATCGGTCAGCCCGATAATGGACACCAGGGCGGTTGTCTTGAGCAGCACTTGCCAGTTATTGCCGATACCCGGCAGGGCGTGGCGCAGCATCTGCGGCAGCATGATCCGGCGGAATGTATGCCAACGGCTGAACCCGTAGGCTTTGCCGGCTTCAATCTGACCAGAATCGACCGCCATGAATGCACCCCGGAAAGTTTCGGACATATAGGCTCCGAAAATCAGTCCAATGGTCAGTACGCCGGCAATAAACGGATCAAACTGAAAGAAAAAATCGATATCGTATTCGTAGTAAATGTAATCCGAGAGCATGTTTACCACTACCTGGCCGCCATAATAAAACAGCAGCATCATGACCAGGTCGGGCACCCCGCGGATCAATGTCGTATAAATGGTGGCTCCACCTACCAGGAGGCGATTGCCTGACAGTTTTGATGAAGCGCCAAGCAGCCCGAGGACTACTGCAAGCAGTAGTGACAGAAGCGCAAGTTCAACAGTGACCAGCGCGCCTTTCATCAGGGAGGGGCCGTAGCCGTGCAAATCAAGCATGGGCAGGTCCGTATCAGAGACGGGTCGCCGGCGTCATGCCGGCGACCACATCGGGTTTTACATCTTGATGTCGTATTTGAAGTATTTCTTCATGATGGCGTCGTAGGTGCCATCTGACTTCAGCTTATCAAGAGACTTGTTGACCTGTTCTGCCAGATCCTTGTCGCGAGGACGCATGGCAACACCGACGCCTTCACCCAGCTTGACCGGCTTGCCGATTTCCTTGAAACCGTCGCGGCTCAGCAGGGTCTGCTCGCCAACCGGGTAATCAACGAAAACCACGTCCAGACGCTGGCCTTCTAGGTCCAGCACCATGTCGTCAGCAGTGGTGTAACGCTTAACGCTAACAGTTCCGCTCATGTTCTCGGTGACGTAGGTGTCCATGGTGGTGCCGCGCTGAACGCCGACAACCTTGCCTTTCATGGCGTCCATGTCAGTTACGTCCAGGTTGACGCTTTCGCGCGCGAACCAGCCGCCTGGGGTGTTGTAGTAAGGCTTGGAGAAAGTCACTTTCTCGGCGCGCTCAGGGGTGATCGACATGGAAGACATGATGGCATCGAACTTGCGCGCCAGCAGGCCAGGGATCATGCCGTCCCAGGATTGAACCACGAGTTCACACTTGGCTTCGAGGTCTTTACACATGGCTTCAGCCAGCTCAACTTCAAAGCCGGTCAGTTCGCCGTTTGGTTTTTTGAATTCGAACGGCTCGTAGGGCACGTCGAATGCAATGCGGATTTCTTTCCATTCTTTTGCCTGGACTGCGCCCGCTGCCATAGCGAGGGCGCAACTTGCTGCGATAATCAGCTTTTTCATGCGTTGCTTCTCCATTGTTTGCCGTTTGGCTTTTTTTATCAGTAGCACTGAGGCTACTGTCATCTCTGAACCCGCCAGGGCCTGCGGTATTTAGCCGGCCCAGGCCCTGAACGGAGCAGTCGATTTCACTCAGAACGAGGGTGCAAGGAATTGCTTCATGCGCTCGGAATCAGGGTTGTCGAACACTTTATCCGGTGTGCCCTGTTCTTCAATGTGACCCTGATGCAAAAACAGGACCTGAGACGATACATCCCGTGCGAACGCCATTTCGTGGGTCACCACAATCATGGTGCGGCCTTCCTCTGCAAGGTTCTGCATCACCTTGAGAACCTCGCCCACAAGTTCAGGGTCCAGAGCCGAGGTAGGCTCGTCAAACAGCATGACCTCGGGCTCCATTGCCAGCGCCCGGGCAATCGCAGCGCGCTGCTGCTGCCCACCGGACATCTGTGAAGGGTAATAATCCTTACGCTCGTAGATGCCTACTTTGTGCAGATACGCTTCCGCCCGTTCAATCGCTTCCTTCTTCGGCACTTTCAGGACGTGAATCGGGGCTTCAATGATGTTCTCCAGCACCGTCATGTGCGACCAGAGATTGAAGCTCTGAAACACCATCGACAGCTTGGCGCGAATCAGTTCGACCTGGCGGTTATCAGCAGGTATCCGCTCGCCTCGACGGTTGGTTTTGAAGCGTATCGGATCGCCATGAACGATGACCTCACCCGACGTTGGTGTTTCCAGCAGGTTGATACAGCGCAGAAATGTGCTTTTACCAGAGCCTGAACTGCCGATCAGCGACACCACATCGCCTTTGCGGGTCTCGAGGGAAATACCTTTGAGCACTTCGTTGTCGTTGAAGGTTTTGTGGATGTCTTTACAGATCAAGGGCGCGTTATCCGCCATGAATGACTCCTGGGCCTGTCTGAAATACTTGGTGTCTGAATTCAGCATCTTTGTTTTGGTGCGTCCGGGGCCGGGTATCGGCGTAACCAGACAATTCGATAGTGCTGCAACCGGTTTGCCAAAGGGCTCTGCTTTGATTGCATATTTCCCCGCCAGACAAAACATTCTGCCGGTTAACTAAAGATAGTCGCAATCGGGCGGGTGCACTAACCCTGAGAATCACGAATCCGTCGTGATTTCCGGGGTATGCATCCGATGCAGAGAGAGGGGGTAAAGTATCTACTCGTCGAGGACTTTCGCGAGGACCAGTTTGGCTACGGGAGACTGGCCAATAAGTGCTGCCGGCTGAAGTCGCGGACGAAGCACCGTGGGGAGTAAAAATGATTCAATGGTCATGTGAAGGCTTTGCATTTAAATCATCCTGCCGCTTTCCGGGATCACCGGAGTGGGCATTGCCTTTCTCTTTTTGAGTCATACCGACGCAACAAACTGTTATTGGGGTCGGTTTCTTGGACATAAGTTTTACGGACTGTTGGTGCAAAAATCAATAGTCCGTGCCTTAAAGTCTGTTTCAATCTATGCAGAAGTGGTGCCAATTTACAGGAAAATCAGAGAGAAAGGTCTTTATTACCAAACGTATCCGATATGTTTGGTAAGCGCTGATATCAAAGCGGCCGGGCTGAGCGTTTTGCGGGCATGCCATTCATTCGCCAGTGCTTACCGGAGGTCAGGCAAATCGATGTATATGCGAAAGGCGAGGGCTTGAGGCGGCTGGGAGCGATGCACTTTTCCTGTGTCGGTTTTTCCCATATTCAGGTATTGCCTAGCAGAAAAGTAACGGATTCCGGTTGTCGCTCACCGCGTTGAGGTGCACTGAATTGGGCCAGGCGTTGTGTTGGTGCACTGTATTTGCTTTCAATTTGTGCATCGCGCGGCAACTGACCGTCGTGGCAGCAATTAAGGTGCTGCCACGACATGGTTTGCCGAGCTGCCTTTTAATCGGCAGCTTCCTTTTCGGCTGTATATTGGCCTTTCTTCGCTAGACTATTTAGGCGTGCGCGCTTGAGAAAGGCCTGTTGGGCAAGCGCTTTATTGGCGGTGTCACCAGCCCAGACGGCCATTGCAGGTTCTTGAAGCGCGCGACCGTAAGACATTCCGAGTTTCCAGGGAGCACCGTTTTCCGGTTGGTTCAGCGCGTTGAGATTGGCAGTTGCTTCTTCTGGTGTCTGGCCGCCGGACAGGAAATTGATGCTGGGTACTGCTGGCGGCACGCAACGTTTAAGCGTGCGCAGAGTCATGGCGGCGACTTCTTCGGGGCTACTCTTTCCGGCTTCCTTGCCCGGTGTCACCATGCTGGGTTTGAGGATCATGTGTTCCAGCGTAACGCCATGCTGGCGTAGCGCGCTGAAGACGGCGTTCAGCACTTGCTCATTCACTTCAGCCGAGCGTTCGATGCTGTGATTGCCGTCGATCAGCACTTCCGGTTCTACAATGGGGACGATGCCGAGGCTTTGGCACACAGCTGCGTATCGCGCCAGCATTTCGGCGTTTGCGGTCAGGGCAAGAGGCGTCGGGTTGTGGTCGGTAATCGGATAAACTTCCCGCCACTTCGCAAAACGCGCCCCCAGGGATTTGTAGTGGGTCAGGCGCTCTTCAAGACCATCGAGGCCGTAGGTGATCATGTCGCCGGGAGCGCCCGGAAGCGGGCCTTTGCCTTTGTCTACCTTGATGCCGGGAATAATGCCCTGGCTTGCAGCAAGCTCGGGGAGGGGGGTGCCTTTGTCATCCTTTTGGGTCATGGTTTCTTCGTAGAAGATAACGCCACAGATATAACGACCCACTTCTGTGGTCGACAGCAGCATTGAACGGTACCAACGACGGTTCTCCTCCGTTGATTCAATGCCAACAGCCTTCAGGCGTTTTTCGATCGTTCCGGAGCTTTCGTCAGCGGCCAGTATGCCCCTCTCGCCATCAATCATCTCGTCGATGGTTTTCTGAAGTTCTGCTGCGGTAGACATCGCGTTACCCTCCATAGTGTTGGCTGAGGACCTCCTGATTAAGTCTTTTAGCGATTTCTGCTTTCAGAGAAAGCCTCTTCGGGCAAAACTGGAGCGCCTTGCAGAATCGTCCATGACGTAATCAAAGGTTCCTGAAATTTTAGACTGGTTTTGAATGGTTGCTGATCCGCCAGGCAGGAGCAAGTACCGGGCAGGAGCGAGGCTGGTGTTGCAAGTGGCGCCGAAGACAAGGTGTTGCGTTAACGCCATGACTGAGCTGGAATTTTGGCGGCATGGCAATGCGAAGCCTGAGCGCAGTGCACGAGGTTACGGTCTGTTTAGGCGATATTTAAGGGCTATTTGGCGTGTTCCTGCCTGATCGCCCTCATGTGTTAAGCCATAAATACCGGCAAGCCGTTATACTCCGGAGACTTGGCGCTCTTTACCGAAGACGCCACGAAAATAACGAATATTGAAGGAGCCCTCTATGTCCAGCTGGCGCAGCACATGCCATTTTCTACAGCTCAAAAGCGCCCGGATCGGGTTTTTCTTTCTCCTGTTGGTCGGGCTCGGCGGTTGCAGTTCAATGTACTACGACGCAATGGAGAAACTGGGTATAGAAAAAAGGGAAATTCTGGTAGACCGGGTCGGTGATGCGAGAGATGCCCAGAGTGAGGCTCAGGAAACATTCCGATCCTCTCTTGAACGTTTTCAAAGTGTCGTCAATACACCGGACACTGACCTGAAAGCCCAGTATGAAAAGATCAGCGAAGCCTATGCGGACAGCGAAAGCGTCGCCGAGAAGGTGCGAGAGCGGATTGAGGCAGTAGAAGACGTCTCCGAGGCTCTATTCGACGAGTGGGACGACGAACTCGATCAGTACGAAAGTGAGTCCTTGCGACGTTCCAGCGAACAGAAACTCACCGAAACCCGCCAGCAATACAGCCAACTGATAGACCGCATGCACAAGGCAGAGGCGCGCATGGACCCGGTGCTGGAGGCATTTGAAGATCAGGTGTTGTTCCTCAAACACAATCTCAACGCCCAGGCGATCGGCTCACTTGAAACCGAACTGAGCCAGATCAGTCAGGATGTGGATGCACTGATCGAGAATATGGCGCAGTCGATTGCGGAATCCGAGGCGTTTATAGAACGGTTTCAGGCGGGGAACTAGGCGCTCTCGGGCGCCTGGTTTGACGTGTGCTGAACGGTTTCAATGCTGATGGTTCGGCTCGGCCATTATTCGCCACAATTCGTGCGCAAAGCTGTCGGGATAACTCACTCTCTTGGGCGATAACCTTGTTCCTGTATTCAACTTAAAGCAGGAGCATTTTATGTCAGTGATATACGAGACCGAACGGTGGCTGGAACTCTGTGACGAGGCCAATCAGGCTGAGGCGCGCTATGCGTTTGAGCGCACCTTCCAGAATCTGCGGGAGTTGCGCCGGGTGCAGAAAGAAAGGGATGAACTGGCTGCGAAGCTGGGACTGCTTCAGGCGTAGGTTAGAGCAATATGCTGGACACAACGAAAAAAGGCCGCTCGATGAGCGGCCTTTTTAGTATTTGTGGTGCCCGGAGGCGGAATCGAACCACCGACACGAGGATTTTCAATCCTCTGCTCTACCGACTGAGCTATCCGGGCAACGGGGCGGTATTAAACCGGTTTAGATGGATCGAGTCAAGGCTTCGCGAGAGAAAATTACCCAGTTTTCCTCGGGTTGATCATTGGGTGATCAATGTGCCTCTTTGTTGTTCGGTTTAGCGCTTTTCCGGAGCGACAAATCCTTCGGCCTGCTCGAACTCTTCGTTATCCAGAAACTTCTCCATTTGTGCTTTGAGGTATTTCCGCGCAAACGGGTCGATCATGTTGAGATGTTTTTCGTTGATCAGCATGGTTTGCTGATCCTGCCATTCTTTCCATGCCTGTTTGGACACGGTTTCGAATAGCTCCTGACCCTTGGTGCCGGGCATTGGTGGCATGTCGAGGCCTTCCATTTCTTTCTGGTATTTTCGGCAGAATACGGTGCGGCTCATGTCGGCTCCTGAGTGTAAGCAATGTTGATGCGATGATAACAGATGATCAAACCAGGCTGGGTTGTTCGGGCTCGGTCAGCAGCTTGCGGATGGGGCTTGGGACACCGAGCGATGGTGCTGTGCTGCGTGGATGCCAGTGCAGGCGCTCGCCGTCGGCAATGGCCGACTGGCCAGTCAGGCGCAAGCGCACCGGGTGAATATGCAGATGATAGTGGCTGAATGTGTGTCGGAAACCCGCCAGGGGTTCCGGGTCTTCACACTGAATGCCCAGCTCGCGGCTCGCGATTTCCGGTAGCTCCTCCAGGGTGATGGCGGTGTCCATCTCCGGCAGGCTCCAGAGGCCGCCCCAGATGCCACTGGGTGGTCGGCGCTCCATTAGCAGGTTGCCGATGTCGTCTTCGATGAGTAGCAGCCAGGTTTCTTTTTCAGGCATGATTTTCCGGGGCTTTGATTCGGGCAACTGATCGACGATGCCTTGTGCCAACGCCTCGCAGCCATCGTTGATCGGGCAGTCTGCGCAATCGGGCCGACGACGGGTGCAGACCATTGCACCCAGATCCATGATGGCCTGGGTGTAGTCGCGCACTCTCGCATCCGGAGTGTGTTTTTCAGCATGAGTCCAGAGTGCATTCATGACTTTGGGGCGCCCCGGCCAGCCTCTCACTGCGTGGTAGCGTGCCAATACCCGCTTGACGTTGCCGTCAAGGATGGTGGCGCGGATGCCGTGAGCCTGAGCCAGAATCGCTGCTGCAGTTGAGCGGCCGATGCCGGTGAGGGCTTCGAGCGCTGCCTGGTTATCGGGGAATTCTCCGCCATGCTCTTCCATCACCGCGATGGCGGCTTTCTGCAGGTTGCGGGCACGGGCGTAATAGCCGAGGCCGGACCAGTGCTGAAGCACGTCATCTACTGGTGCTGATGCCAGCGCTTCCACATCAGGAAAGCGCTGCATGAATGCTTCATAGTAGGGGATAACGGTGTTGACCTGAGTCTGCTGCAGCATGATTTCGGACACCCATACCCGATAGGGTGTCCTGTTTTCATGCCACGGCAGATTTTTACGGCCATGCTGGTCGTACCAGGCGAGCAACGATCCGGCGACGCTGTCGGGCATTATTTGAACAATCCCTTCAGTGCATCTTTTACTTTGTCGCTGGTTTCTTTGTCGACGTGCTTTTCCAGTTCCTTGCCAACCTTGTCATCAATCGCCTTGTTGGCTTCGTCTTTTGCTTTCTGTTTGGCGGCATTGGATGCCATGCCCTTGAGTGTGTCGCGGAAGCGTGATCCGTCAAAAGAGCAAAGCTTGGCAGGTTCACCGCTGATATCGCCGCGACATTCGACTGGAATCACTACGCCCTCAACGTATTCTGTGACGCGGCAAGCCTTGTCGCGGTGGAGTTCGCCAACCACCCGCAGGCCGATTTCGTAGTCGAGGTTGCTGCTCTTGAGATCGACGGTGCCGTCACCTTTGAGCTCCATACCGGCAAGCGCTGCAGTCAGGTCGGTATTGTTGATGGTGTTGCCGTCAATTTTCAGTGTGCCGTGCATGTCGTTGAACGGTGTGGTGGTGCCCCAGCCGTCAGTGCCAAGGCTTTCACCATTGGCGAACGCGATGCCGGTACAGGCCATGCGGGTCAGGTTCATTTTGTTGAACGAGCCCTCTGCCAGCTTGAAGTTGATATCACCCTTTGCATTGTTGCGCAGGGTGGACATCCGGTTACCCTGAGTGGTGATGTCCGCTGTCAGATTGGCGCCACCCGATAGCAGGGTCACTTCAGCCAGATCGGTCAGCAGGGGAAGTGTCTGGATGTTGTTGGCCCGTTCGCTGATTTTCCAGGTCGGGTTATCTTTACGCGCATCCAGCGTGGCGGTCACGTTGAAATCACCTTCGTAGAGGTTGCCACCGAACTGCTGAACCTTGATGAGGCCATTGTTGGCGGTGATCTTCGATTTGATATCGGAGATTGTCAGGTTGCTTGCGATCAACTCCTCCAGCCCCAGGTTGATGTCCAGTGCCAGTCCGCGCAGTGTTTCAAGTGGCAACAAATCACTTTCGTCCGCGGGTGCCGCGGTTTTGCCGGCGCCATCGCTGTCTGACTCTGCCGGCTGGTCAGAGGAATCGCCGGCAGCGGCAGACTCGTCTTTGGGCGGCAGGTAGCGGTCTACGTTGATTTTGTCACCCTGGAGGTTCAGGGCGATGGCGGTGTTTTCCAGTCCCAGCCCGAATGAGCCGTTGAATGTGGTGTCATCAAGAACGAGCTTGAGGTTGTCGAGCTGAACCTTGCCGCCATCACCACCAATATCTGTGGAAAAGGAAGCTTTCTCGAGCACGTCGGGATCACTGGTATTGATATCGGCCTGGCCCAGCTCGGCCAGAAGCTTGCGAATCGAGAACTCTTCAAGCTTGAGATCACCGGCCAGTTTCGGGCTTTCGCCAAAGCCGGTGACGTCCAGGTTGGCTTTCAGGGTCAGGTCGGCAACCGCCAGAGCAAAGTCTTTGAGAGAGGCGGTTTCGTTTTCAAGGTCAGCTGTGATGTTCCCTGTCAGCCCGGTTGTGACTGTTTTGCCATTCAGCGGTTCGCCATTCATTTCGAAGCTGCTATCGAGATCCTGGATCTCGAACTGCTTCAGTGCTTCGTTGGCCATAAGGCGGGCGTTGATTTTGCCGATGACTTCAAAGTCGGGCTTGTTGGTTGCAAACCGGAACCCCATTTCCAGCGGGAAGAACTGGCCCAGCATGATGTCGTTGGCGGTGACGCTGAAGTCTTCGAGGGTTACATCCTGGCCGGTGCTTTCATCGATATAGTGCACTTTTGCATTATTGATGCGCACTTCCTCAACGTTGAATTTCAGAGGTGCGCTGTCGCCCGATGTTTCTGCTGTCTCAGGCTCCGCCGGTTCGTCTTGTGCCGCTGCGGTGTCTGCCTCTTCCGGCGTTTCAGCGGGCTCGGGCATGACACGCTGCCAGTTGCCCTGGCCGTCTTTGTTCTTGACCATGCGCGCGTCGAGACCATCCAGAATAAACGTATCGACAGCCGGGGCCATTGCAATCAGTGACCAGAAATCAACCTGCGCGACGAGTTGTTTGAGGCTGACAAATTGCTCACCGTCGAGCTTGGCCTCGACGTCATTCAGTTCCAGCCCAATGGGAATCAGCGACCAGTCAATATCCCCGGCCAGTATCAGGTCGAGGTTGGTGTTTTTCTCGACCACTTTCTCGATTTGGGGTTTGTAGTCGTTCGGGTCCAGCACCATTGTTGCGACGACCACTGCGGCCACTAGAAGTACGACTATTCCGGCGATGGCAATCAACACATAACGAAGTGCTTTCATATCAGCTGTGTCCTTACGGCAAAGTTGAAACGGTTTTAAAACAGCCCTCGGTGATGTCCAAGGATACGCGACAGGTGTTGGAAGCGGCTACCCGGATTGTGACGATGTCGGGCCAGGTACCTGCATGTTTTATGGCTTCTGATCGGCTTCCGGTTTTTCAGTGTCTACGCAATAGCACGGCAAAATGGTCATTTTCGCCCTTTGCCCTGTAAACTGTAGATTACAAAATAAACGTTGACCGGGTATGACGTTCAGTTAATGTTCCGCGTCGAAAGTAATAACAATGAAAAGCACAGGTTACAGAAGGAGTAACGGGTGGCGATAACAATAGCAATTGATCTGAGCCGTGAAATTGATATCCCTGGCAGCTACGACGAGGTCTTTGAGTTGCTGGCGGACGTGCCGCGTTCAGCTGATCATTTCCCGAAGGTGGACAAGCTGGTGGATCTGGGCAACAACGTGTACCGCTGGGAGATGGAGAAAATCGGGGTCGACAAACACTCGATCCAGTCAGTCTACGCCAGCCAGTATGCAGCAGATAAAGAGACCGGTGTTATTACCTGGGAGCCGGTGAAGGGTGAGGGTAACGGTGTCGTGCGTGGCTCCTGGACGCTAACGGCAAAAGGTGATGACCTGACGCACGCGAGCTTCAAGACCAAAGCTGAATTGACGCTACCGCTGCCGAGCCTTTTGAAACTTGCCATCAGCCCGGTGGTGAAGCACGAATTCAATGGGTTAGTGGACACCTATATGAATAACCTGAAGAAGGCGTTCTGAGGCCTTCGGGCTGTAAGGGTAATTTTGGCGCATAGCGGTGAGAAAGTTGCCTGAAATCGGTATACTCTGCGCTGCCGAATTCCCGGCGATCTGTCGATTAATGAACCTGGAGACCCCATGGCCGAACGTAAGGCGCGGGTAGAACGTAATACCCTTGAAACCCAGATTACGGTTTCCGTGAATCTGGACGGTACCGGTGAATCCCATTTTGATACCGGCGTGCCCTTTCTGGAACACATGATGGACCAGATCGCGCGTCACGGTCTGATTGATCTGGATATCGTCTCAAAAGGCGATTTGCACATCGACGATCACCACACGGTTGAAGATATCGGTATCACTCTGGGGCAGGCGTTTACCAAAGCGGTGGGCGACAAGAAGGGGATTCGTCGGTACGGCCATGCTTACGTGCCGCTCGACGAAGCCTTGTCTCGGGTAGTGATTGATCTGTCAGGCCGTCCCGGGTTGAGCATGAACGTGCCTTACACTCGCGGTTCTGTTGGTGGTTTTGACGTGGATCTGTTTGAAGAATTTTTCCACGGCTTTGTAAACCATTCCATGGTGACCTTGCACATCGATAATCTGAAGGGCAAAAACACCCACCACCAGATTGAAACGGTGTTCAAGGCGTTTGGCCGCGCGCTTCGTATGGCGATTGAACATGATGATCGCATGGCCGGTGTTATCGCCTCTACCAAAGGCTCCCTCTGACCGGGAGTGTCCAGTCATACCCGCCAGGGCGAGCTGATCGCCCTGGCGATTCCTCTCCGGAGTTATCCTGACTATGAAGTCTGTTGCCATTATCGATTACGGTATGGGTAACCTCCATTCGGCAAGCAAGGCAGTTGAGCATGTGGCGCCGGATATGAAGGTGCATGTGACCTCGGATCACGCCGTGATACGGGCTGCTGACCGGGTGATTCTGCCGGGTGTAGGCGCGATGCGTGACTGCATGGCCGAAATCCGTCGCCAGGGTGTTGACGAGCTGGTGCGTGAAGTCGCTCAGGATCGCCCGTTGCTGGGCATCTGTGTCGGTATGCAGGGCCTGATGGCTCGCAGCGAAGAGAATAACGGCGTCGATGGTATCGGCCTGTTTCCTTCGCAGGTGCGTTTTTTTGGCACGGATCTCAAGGGTGACGACGGCGAGCGCCTGAAAGTCCCTCATATGGGGTGGAATCAGGTCTGGCAGACCATCGACCATCCGCTTTGGCAGGGTATTCCCGACGGCGACCGCTTCTATTTTGTGCACAGCTATTACGCTGAGGCGGCAGGCAATCCTGATATCGCAGGGCGTGCCCGTTACGGTGTGGATCTGGCTGCGGCTGTTGCGCGCGACAATGTGTTTGCGGTGCAGTTCCACCCGGAAAAAAGCCACCGTGCCGGCCTGCAACTGCTGAAAAACTTTGTGGAGTGGTCGGGGCGCTGAGTGCCTGCACGACTCCTGTGTGAATTGACTGACTAGTGGATTAAACGATCTCATGCTGATTATTCCCGCCATTGATCTGAAAGACGGAAAGTGTGTACGCCTGCGCCAGGGCCGGATGGATGACTCCACCGTGTTCTCTGATGACCCTGTTGATGTGGCGGCGCGCTGGGTTGATGCCGGCGCCCGTCGGCTGCATCTGGTGGATCTGAACGGCGCGTTTGCTGGCGAGCCGGTTAACGGTGGCATCGTCAATGCGATCGCCAGTCGCTTTCCGGACCTGCCGATTCAGATCGGCGGCGGCATTCGCTCGGCGGAGACAATTGAAGCCTATCTGAAGGCCGGCGTGCAGTGGGTCATCATTGGCACCAAGGCCGTTAAAGAACCTGAATTTGTAACGCAGATGTGCCGTGAGTTCCCGGGCCATATCATCGTGGGTCTGGATGCCAAAGATGGCCGCGTCGCTACCGATGGCTGGGCTGAAGTATCTGAAGTCATGGCCACCGATCTGGCCCGCAAGTTCGCCAACGATGGTGTTGATTCCATCGTCTACACTGACATCGCCCGTGACGGCATGATGCAGGGTGTGAATGTTGAGCAGACCGCTGCACTGGCTGAGGCATGTGGAATTCCGGTGATTGCATCCGGCGGCGTGACTAATATGGATGACATCAAGGGACTATCCGCAGTCGCACATCGCGGCATTCTCGGTGCCATTACCGGTCGCGCGATTTACGAAGGCACGCTGGATGTTGCGGAAGCCCAGGCCTGGTGTGACCAGCAGGAGAAGTAATTATGGCGCTCGCCAAACGTATCATTCCCTGTCTTGATGTTGATAAAGGCCGCGTTGTCAAAGGCGTCAACTTTGTTGATATCCGCGATGCCGGTGATCCGGTGGAAGTGGCGCGCAAATATAACGAGCAGGGTGCAGACGAGATCACCTTTCTCGATATCACCGCGAGTCATGAAAGCCGTGATACGACCTATGAAACCGTTGAGCGAATGGCCAGCCAGGTCTTTATCCCGCTTACAGTGGGCGGCGGTGTGCGCACGGTGGACGATATTCGCAAGCTGCTGAATGCGGGTGCGGATAAGGTCAGCATCAATACTGCAGCCGTGTTCAACCCGGAGTTCGTGCGCGAGGCCGCCGAGCGTTTCGGGAGTCAGTGCATTGTGGTGGCCATTGATGCCAAACGGGTCAGTGGGGAAGGCGAGCCACCGCGCTGGGAAATTTTCACCCATGGCGGTCGTAAGCCGACAGGCCTGGACGCTGTTGAGTGGGCGAAAAAAATGACAGCTTTGGGCGCCGGCGAGCTACTGCTAACCAGCATGGATCGTGATGGCACCAAAATCGGGTTCGATAATGGTCTGACCCGCGCAGTCAGTGATGCGGTATCTGTGCCGGTCATTGCGTCGGGCGGTGTGGGTGAGCTCCAGCACCTGGCAGATGGCGTGACAGAAGGTGGTGCTGATGCCGTGCTGGCGGCTTCGATATTCCACTTTGGCCAGCACACGATTCCGGAAGCCAAAGCCTTTATGCAGACGCAGGGAATCGAGGTTCGTATCTAAGGGCAGAGAGAAGTGCCAGATACCAAAAAACCGGACAGTGTTTAGCTGTCCGGTTTTTTTTGTGCTTTAGATTGCACTACAGGTTTTATGTTCTCGCCTTTCGCCAGTGATGATCTGACAGGGCGTTTATCGCCGCTGGCGAACATTGGCTGATTGTTGTTGCGCATGGCCCAGAGGCCACTCACTGTCGCGACCGCGATGCCCTGTTCATCCAGCAGTGGCAGGTGCTTTTCGAGATAATCAACGGTGGCCTTGTGCGGGTGACCAATGGCGATAGCCGTGCCGTTACGACGGGCCGCTGCTATCAGCAGCTTGAATTGCTTGTCGATACTGGCTTCGGTCTGGTCGTTGTCGAGGAATATGTCACGGCTGAGGTTGGGCACCTGATGATCGCGAGCACTGGCTGCGGCAACAGTTGATGCAATGGTGCGGCTGTCAACAAAGTACAGCGGATACTGAACCAGCTCCGACATCACCCAGTCCATGTTGGCTCGCCGCTGCGTCAGCAGGCTGCCCATATGGTTGTTCACACCGCGAACGTACGGGATTGATTGCAGCGCCCGGCGCAGGGTCCGGGTGGTTGCTGCTTGGTCCATTGAAGGATCAAGCCCACCGGGCCCCAGATCATAATTGTGGGTGTTGGCCATGGGTGCGTGCAGCATGATTTCCTTGCCGCGCGCATGGGCTGCTTCCGCCAGTGTGCTGGTGTAGCGGCGATAGGGCAGGAAGGCCAGCGTGATTGGCTGCTCAAGGGCGATCAGCCGTTCGCCCTCGTATCGGTCATGTCCCACGTCATCAATGATAATGGCGATGGTGGGTGGCGGTGTTTCTCCCGGTTGGCTCTGGGCGTGAGCCGGAATTATGACGGTGCCCGATAACCCGGCCAGCAACAGGCTCAGCCGGGACAGGCGTCGAACCACTTCAATCACTCAGTTACTACCTTCTTGTTGGCCATGATTGCCATGCCTTTGAGCAGATTCAGGCCGGACCTTAACTGGAAATCCCGTGCGACCAGCTCATCCCGTGCTGCGGGTGGCAATGCAGTGCCGTCTTCATCGTCGTTTTCGAGGTGGCCACTAAGGTCGGCTTCGGTAAAGAACGGCGTGTTGTCCACTTCGGTCAGGCGCGCCTGTTTGACGTCGATATCCGGACGAATCCCTTTGGCCTGGATTGAGCGACCGCTGGGTGTGAAGTAGCGGGCGGTGGTGAGCTTGATCGCGTGGGTTTCGTCCAGCGGCACCACCGTCTGAACAGAGCCTTTGCCGAACGATTTGGTACCCATGATCACGGCGCGGCTATGATCCTGGAGTGCGCCAGCCAGGATTTCAGATGCGGAGGCCGAGCCGCCATTGATCAGCACGACCACAGGGGCGCCATGGCTTTCATCACCGGGCTGGGCGCTGAAGCGCAGCTTGGAGCTTTGGATCCGGCCTTCGGTGTAGACGATCAGGCCTTCATCCAGCAGCGCGTCTGCCGCTTCGACAGCTGCCTGCAGAACGCCACCGGGGTTGTTGCGCAGGTCAACAATAATGCCGTCCAGTATGCCGCCGTTTTCCTTTTCCAGTTTGCCTATGGAGCGCACAAACTCGCGGCCGGTTTCGGCCTGGAACTGGGTCAGGCGGATATAGGCGTAGCCAGGTTCCAGAAGTCGTGATTTGACGCTGGCCACCTTGATAATGTCCCGCTCTACATCAATCTCAATCGGTGCGCTCTGGGAGTCGCGGACGATGGTGAGCTTCAGCACGCTGCCGGGTTTGCCGCGCATAAGGTTGATGGCTTCTTCCAGGTCCATGCCCTTGACCGGCTGATCGCCCAGTTTGATGATCATGTCACCGGCCTGCACACCTGCTTTCTGGGCGGGGGTGTCGTCGATAGGGGAAATGACTTTGATAAAACCATCTTCCATGCCGACTTCAATGCCCAGTCCGCCGAATTCACCGCTGGTACTTTCTTCCAGCTCTTCAAATGCCTGCGGTTCGAGGTAGGCCGAGTGGGGGTCGAGGCCTGACAGCATGCCTTTGATCGCGCTCTCGAGCAGGGTCGTGTCATCAACCTCTTCGACGTAGGCTTCACGGATCCGGCCAAACACCTCGGTAAACTTTCGCAGCTCGTCGAGTGGAAGCTGCTTTTCGGGGTCAGGTAGGCGGACGGTGATGTCTTTGCCGTTCGCTGTACCCTTTATAACCGTTTCGCTTGCGCTTTCCTGAGCGAATGCCACGGGGGCCGACAACAGGCAAGTGGCTGATAGCCCGATAATCGAGCAGAAAGCTAAAGAAGCAGAACGTCTGGCCAGTTTCATGCAGTTTCCCTGTACTCTCGCGATACTTTATTTGAATTGTAGTATGGAGGGCAGCGCCCGAGTTGTCAGCGTTTTCCAAGCCATTTCAATGGATTTTGCGGCTTGCCCTTGTAGCGGATCTCGAAATAGAGCTGTGAACCTGATCCTTGTCCGCTATCGCCTGCGATGGCGATGGGTTCGCCTGCTTTTACCCAGTCGCCCGGGCTTTTCAGCAGGCTTGAGTTGCGCCCGTAAAGGCTCATATAGCCACCGCCATGATCAATGATGGTGAGTAAGCCGAAGCCGCGCAGCCAGTTGGAGAACACAACGCGTCCGTAATGAACGGCTTTGATCTCCGCCTCGGCACTGGTCGAAATCAGCAGGCCGTTGTGCTTGAGCCGGCCGCCATGCAGGTTTTCTCCGAAGCCGATAATCACCTTACCACGGGTCGGCCAGGGGAGTTTAGCGCGTAATGTGCTGAAAGGCTGAGACTCTTTCGGGGTCGGGATATCGGCAATGGCCGCTTCAACTTCCTTCAGGAGCTTCTCCAGCCGCTTCCTGTCTGCAATGAGGCTGTCGCGCCGTGAGCGCTTTTTGCTGATATCCGACTTGAGCAATGCCAGCGTGCGTTCCCGCGCCTTGTGTTGTTTTTCCAGCGCGCTCTGGCGGTCGGCCAGGGATGCAGCTGTCTGCGCCAGATCGAGTTGCGCCTCGGTGACTTGCTCACGTGTGGATTGAAGTGCTTTGAGTGTTCTGTTGAAAGCTGCAAGTTGCTCGAGCGAGTAGCGACTGATGTATTCGTGGTAGGTCATCAGCCGGGCAAGTTTTTGCGGGTCAATCTCGTTAAGCAGGACCTTGATGGCCGGCGCGTCGCCTTCCATCCAAGCGGTGCGGATCTGGGCGCTGAGTGCCTCACGCTGGGCATGCAGTGTGTCCTGCAGTTGCTGCATCTTGTTATTCAGTTCGTCCAGCTCGGCCTCTTGTTCGGCGGTCTTTTTCTGTAGCGCCCGTCGCTCTTTCTTGAGACGGCTGATATCGCGTTCTGCCCTGGCCAGGGTCTGTTCCAGCTGGCCTTCATCTTTTTCGGCGTCTTTCAGCCAGTCGTCAATGCCTGCGATCTCTTCTTTCAGGGCGCGGATCTGGGAGGGAGATACGGTATCTTCGGCGATAGCAGGGCTGCATGCCAACACGCTTGCGACAACGGCCAGCAGCAATCCGGCCAGGCCATTGCGGCGAGCGATTACTCGCCGTGGGCGGGCCGGCTGCTTGAGGTAATGTCTGGCCGTCATCAGGGTCGGCACCTACTGCTCCCGGAGCCTTAGCTGAACTGGATCAGGCTGTGACCTGTCATTTCGGCGGGCTGTTCCAGTTGCATCAGTGAGAGCAGCGAAGGCGCAACGTCGCTCAGGGCGCCGTCTTCTTTCAGGCTCAGAGATCCACTGCCAAGATAAACCAGAGGCACCGGACCTGTCGTGTGAGCGGTATGCACCTGACCTGAGGAGGGGTCAGTCATCTGTTCGCAGTTGCCGTGATCAGCAGTTACCAGCGCCTGACCGTCGACATCTTCCAGTGCGGCGGCGATTTTCTGCAGGCAATCGTCCAGGCACTGTGCAGCTTTGACCGCAGCGTCGTAGTTGCCGGTGTGGCCAACCATGTCGCCGTTGGCATAATTGACGACGACCAGATCAAAATCGCCGCTGCGAATGGCTGCGCAGAGCTTGTCGGTCACTTCCGGCGCGCTCATCTCAGGTTGCAGATCGTAGGTCGCTACTTGCGGTGAGGGCACCAGCACACGCTCTTCGCCTTCAAATGGTGTTTCACGGCCACCGCTGAAGAAAAATGTCACGTGGGCGTATTTTTCTGTTTCAGCTATCCGCAACTGGGTCTTGCCCAGCTTTTCCATGTATTCGCCAATGCTGTTCACCAGGGTTGCGGGTGGGTAGGCACAGGCGGTGTCGATGTCGGCTGCGTATTCGGTCAACATGACAAATTCGGCCAGTGCTGGCCGTTTTTTTCTCGTGAAGCCATCAAAATCGTCACTGACGAAGGCGCGGGTGATTTCCCGAGCGCGGTCGGCGCGGAAGTTCATGAAGATCACGGCGTCGCCATCCTGAATAGTGGCGTCTGCGGCGCCACGAGGCTTGATTAGCGTCGCTTTGACGAACTCGTCGTTCTCCCCGCGATCGTATGCCTCATGCAGCGCTTCTACCGGGTTCTCGCTGGTAAACTCTGCTTCGCCTGCGGTGAGCAGGTTGTAGGCGGCTTCAACCCGGTCCCACCGGTTGTCGCGGTCCATCGCAAAATAACGGCCGATCATGCTGGCCACCCGGCCGACGCCGAGTTCTTTCAGGCGCTCATCCGTTTTACGCAGAGACGCCTCGGCACTGCGTGGCGGCATATCGCGGCCGTCCAGAAAGCCGTGAACATACACCGCCTTTGCGCCTCGGACTTTTGCCATTTCAGCCGCTGCGATGATGTGATCTTCGTGGGCATGTACGCCGCCTGGCGACAGCAGGCCCATAAGGTGCACCGCTTTGTCATTCGCAATGGCCTTGTCTACCGCATCAGTCAGGACCTTGTTTTCGGCGAAGGCACCGTCGCTGATGTCTTTGTCGATACGGGTCAGGCTTTGATAGACGATCCGACCGGCGCCCAGATTCATATGCCCCACTTCCGAGTTGCCCATCTGTCCATCCGGCAAACCGACAAACATCCCGGAGGTGTTGATCAGTGTGCTGGGCTGGTTCTGCCAGATCTGGTCCCAGAAAGGCGTTTCAGCGTTGCTGATGGCATTGTCGTCAGAGGGTGCGCGATGGCCCCAGCCGTCGAGAATAATCAGGGCAGTCGTTTTGCGGGTCGCGGTCATTGCTTCATCCGGTAATAAATTGAAATATCAAAAAGTACGAAGATTCTACCCGCTTTAGGCATTGCAGGCTATGTACGGCGGATGTCTGCAACGGTCCGGTAATGTCCTGTGCCATCGCCGTCTGCTTTCCTTCTGTAGGGTGCTGCGGGTGTGTATAATCCTGCCACTATCTTTTGCGGTCCTTGGCAGGTTGTCTCAATGGAACAGTTTTTGGAATTTGTAGTAAATCATTACATTCTGGTGTCGATCTTTGCGGCACTGCTGGCGGCGATGGCGTTGCTGGAAACCCGTCGTGGGGGCAAGAAGGTAACGCCACAAGCGGCGATTGGTCTGCTGAACCGTGATCAGGCCGTTGTAGTGGACGTGCGGGAGCGCAAGGAGTTCTCGGAAGGTCACATTGTCGGCTCCATTCATATTCCGCTGGCGTCAATTAAAGAGCGGCTGAGTGAACTCAAGAAGCACGAAGGCAAGCAGATTATCGTGGCTGACAAGGCTGGCCAGCATTCTGCGGTTGCCGTTAAGCAGCTGAACGCCGAAGGCTACGCTGATGTGAGCCGGTTGGCCGGCGGTATAGCGGAATGGAAAGCCAGCAGCCTGCCACTGAAGAAAAAGTGAGCCCGGGCACGTTTGGTGGGGTGCATTGGTTGAATTCAACCGTGAGTTGGCGCACTGTTTCACATCCAGTAGTAGCGGCAACAGGTATATTTCCCAGTCGGAAGTAGCCTCTATTAACAATAATCGAAATCGGGCGCCGGCGAGGTGCTCTCTCAGTTAAGAATCGGAAGGATTAAAGATGGCTGAAAATCAGCAGGCAGCAGGCAGCGAGAACGAAAACCAGCCCCAGTTCGCGCTCCAGCGCATTTACATCAAGGACCTGTCCTTTGAGTCACCGAACTCTCCGGCAGTGTTTCAAGAGCAGTGGCAGCCACAGGTCAATCTGGACCTCAATACCTCGCACAAGAAAATTGGCGATGCCCAGTACGAAGTGGTGCTGTCGCTGACCATTACTGCGAAAATTGAAGACAAGGTTGCGTACATCGTTGAAATTCAGCAGGGCGGTGTATTCATGATCAAGGGCATCGAAGGCCCTCAGTTGGGTCAGATGCTGGGCGCATACTGCCCGACGATCCTGTTCCCTTATGCACGTGAATCCATTGACGGTATCGTCAACAAGGGCAGCTACCCATCGCTGATGCTGGCACCGGTTAACTTTGATGCCATCTACGCCCAGGCGCTGAAGCGCCAGCAGGACGAAGCGGCAGGTCAGGCTGCTGAAGAACAGAAGCACTGATCACGGTTGCTGATCGTGAGGCCGGAGTCTGATTGTTATCGGGTTCCGGCCTTATTTTATGTCTTGCCTTTCGTGCCCTGTTTTTCCCTTCTTTTCGAATTCCTGCCACTACATCATCATTGTTCCCGTAAGGCCTGACGAGGCGATTGACCATGTTCGATATCGTATTGCATGAGCCGCAGATTGCGCCCAATACCGGCAATATTATTCGTCTGGCGGCCAACACCGGCTTTCGGCTTCATCTGATCGAGCCGCTAGGGTTTGATTTTGAGGAGAAAAAGCTGAGACGTGCCGGCCTCGATTACCATGATCTGGCCAACGTTTCGCGCTATCCGGACTTCGAGGCGTTTCTGGGAGTCCATCACGACCGGCGGATCTTCGCGTTTTCCACCAAGGCCTCTGCGCAATATTCAGATGTTGAGTATCAGGAAGGCGATATGCTGCTTTTTGGTAGCGAGACGGCGGGTCTGCCACAGGCGATTCTTGATGGCGCCGCTATCGCAGACAAGCTGAGGCTGCCAATGTGCCAGACATCGCGGAGTCTTAATCTGTCGAATGCGGTTTCAGTGGTTTGCTATGAAGCCTGGCGCCAGAACGGATTTCAGGGCGGGGCTTAATCCCTTGCCGGGAAATGCGTGCTGCGCAACAGGGTAAAAAGACAGGTTATTCAAAGGCGGGATGATCAAGCCGGAGCCTGATGACCTGCTTGAAGCAGGGCTCAGACTCCGGCATTGATGCTTACTGAGGCAGGTTGCTGAGGATACGGTCGGCGCTTTCTTTAGCGTCACCGAACAGCATGTGTGTGTTCTCTTTCAGGAACAGCGGGTTCTCAACGCCGGAGTAGCCGGCTGACATGCCGCGCTTCATGACCACAACGCGCCGGGCTTTCCATACTTCCAGTACCGGCATGCCGGCAATCGGGCTGTTGGGATCTTCGGCCGCGCTCGGGTTGACCGTGTCGTTGGCGCCGATTACCAGCACAACGTCGGTTTCCGGGAAGTCGTCGTTGATCTCGTCCATCTCGAGCACGATGTCGTACGGCACGTGGGCTTCAGCCAGCAGTACGTTCATGTGTCCCGGCAGGCGACCTGCGACAGGGTGGATGGCGAAGCGTACGTTGACGCCGTGCTTGCGCAGACGCTGGATGATTTCGCCAATCGCATTCTGTGCCTGGGCAACTGCCATGCCGTAACCCGGGGCAATTACCACCGAATCAGCATTCCAGAGCTCTTCGCACAGCTCGTCAATCGCGATTTCCTGAACAGTTTGATCTTCACCGCCAGCGACAGTCTGGCTGCTGCTGGTCTGCCCGAAGCCACCCAGAATAACGCTTACGAATGAGCGGTTCATGGCTTTGCACATGATGTAGCTCAGAATCGCACCGCTACTGCCGACCAGTGCGCCGGTCACGATCAGCAGGTCATTGCCGAGCATGAAACCGATAGAGGCTGCTGCCCACCCGGAGTAACTGTTGAGCATGGAGACGACAACCGGCATGTCTGCGCCGCCAATCGCCATGATCAGGTGGATGCCCAGCAATGCTGCCAACGCCGTCATAATGGTCAACGCCATCAGGCCGGTTGCAGTGCTGTCGGTTGCCAGGAACCAGGCGCCCAGCCCCACACAGGCGATCAGGATGATGATGTTCATCAGGTGGCGACCCGGCAGGGTCAGCGCTTTGCTGTCGATCCGGCCATCAAGTTTGCCGCAGGCAACCAGTGAACCGGTAAACGTCACCGCACCAACAAAGATGCCGACAAAGATCTCGACCAGTTTGATGGTGTGCTCGGCGCCAATTTTGTTGACCAGCGGTTCAACGTAACCCGCATAGCCCACCAGAACGGCGGCCAGGCCGACAAAGCTGTGCAGCAGTGCCACCAGCTGTGGCATTTGCGTCATTTCAACTTTGTTGGCAATGAAAATGCCGATTGCCGCACCCATGGCTATCGCAGCGGCAGTGATCAGCCAGCTGTCATTGAGGGTGCCGGCCAGGGTGGCGGCCACAGCAATGAAGATACCGATTACGCCGTAAAGATTGCCTTGGCGTGCGGTTTCCTGGTGGCTCAGGCCGCGCAGGCTGAGAATAAAAAGTATACTCGCGACCACGTAGGCCACGCTGATTAGTCCTTGAGACATCGTCGCTTCCCTTATTTCCTGAACATTTTAAGCATGCGATGTGTGACCCAGAAGCCACCCCCCACATTGATACTGGCAAGCAGCACGGCGACGAATGCCATGATGCCGATAATGATGTTCTGAGCCTGAGCCAGGTGCAGAATTGCGCCAATAACAATGATCCCACTGATGGCGTTGGTTACGCTCATTAGTGGTGTGTGCAATGAAGCGGTGACATTCCAGACGACTTGCCAGCCGATAAAGCAGGCCAGTACGAACACGGTGAAGTGTGACAGGAAGCTTTCCGGCGCATGGGCGCCAATGCCATACAGGGCGGCGATCGTCGCCACCAGAGTAAAGCCTTTCCAGAACTTGCTGCCCAGCAGCGGCTTCTTCTTTTCTGGCGCAGGCGCGGTTGCTTGCGCCGCTTGAGCTTTGGCTGGATCCGCTGCTGGTTTTTCGGGCTGCGGTGGTGGCCAGCTCACATCGCCGTCGTGTGTGACGGTGACGCCGCGAAGAACCGTATCTTCCATATTAACCTTGATGACGCCGTCTTTTTCCGGTGTCAGTTCCGCCAGTACCTGGAACAGGTTGGTGGCGTATAGGTCACTGGAAACGCTTGGCATGCGGCTTGGCAGATCGGTATGGCCGATGATGCTGACGCCATTGTCGATCACAACCTTGTCCGGCTCGCTAAGCTCGCAGTTACCGCCTTTCTCGGCAGCCAGATCGACAATGACACTGCCGGGCTTCATGCTGCGCACCATTTCGGCACTGATCAGCCGCGGTGCTGGTTTGCCAGGGATCAGGGCCGTGGTGATGATGATATCCACCTCTTCAGCCTGCTCGGCAAACAGCTTCATTTCGGCTTCGATGAACTCGGGGCTCATCTGTTTGGCATAGCCGCCGGTGCCGCTGCCGTCTTCCTCAAATTCCAGGGTGAGGAAGTCTGCACCCATACTTTCAACCTGCTCGCGCACTTCAAGGCGGGTGTCGAAAGCACGCACGATGGCGCCCATGCTGCGGGCGGCGCCGATGGCTGCCAGTCCGGCAACACCTGCACCAATCACCATGACCTTGGCTGGCGGTACCTTACCTGCAGCGGTTACCTGGCCGGTAAAAAAGCGTCCGAAATTGTTCGCTGCTTCAACCACGGCCCGATAGCCGGCAATGTTACCCATGGCGCTGAGTGCGTCCATCTTCTGCGCGCGGCTGATGCGGGGCAAGGCATCAATCGCAAGCGCCGTGACGTTCTTGTCAGCGAGCTTTTTGAGTAACTCGGGATTTTGCGCAGGCCAGAGAAAGCTCAGCAGGTGCGCGCCATCCTTGATCAGATTGGCTTCGTCTTCGCCGAGGGCGTCGTTGTATTCCGGCGCCCTGACCTTGAGGATGAATTCGGCGTTGGTCCACAGCTCGCGAGGATCCTCGATAACCTCGGCGCCGGCGTCGATATACGCCTGATCGGTGTAGCTTGCAGACAAACCGGCGCCAGTTTCGATAGCAACGCTATGGCCCAGTTTTATCAGCTTTCCAACGGACGCCGGGGTCGCTGCGACCCGGTGTTCATTGGGATGACATTCTTTAGGTATGCATAATTTCATATAGACACTCTCCGTATGTTCGCGCGCATTATCGCATGGTCTAAGTTTATGTGCTGCCTTTGAGTGATATGATCTGTTGAACTATGCGATTTTTTTACCGGTTTTTAAGTTTCAAGCGGGTTTTGAAGTGACTCAAACGCGCTGCTTTATACCTTCCTTTCCTGTCATCCCGCCACGTGTTATTGCTGTTACCTCTATTTTTGTCCTGACGTTCAGTCGGCAGACAGCTAGCAGTGTGATGTCCGCGCTGGAAGTGCGTTGCGCATCACATTGATTCTGATTGCGGGTTGCCTGACTTACGCGACATTGATGGAAAAGAGCATTAGCCCGCTTCCGTGCAAGCGGCGCAACTGTCATCAGGAGGGCTGGAGTATGACGCACAGAATTGTATTGCCACGCATGTTGGAAACCGGAGCCGGCGCTATCAGACGATTGCCGGCTGTGCTGGAAACGCTCGGGTGCCGGCATCCGTTGATTGTCACAGACCAGATGATGGTCTCCCTTGGGCATGTTGAGCTGTTGGATGATGTGCTCGGTAGTGCGGGGATGAGTTGTGGCGTGTTTGCCGAAACGGAACCGGAGCCTTCGGAACTTTCTCTTTTGCCGGCAGTTCAGCAGCTCAAAGATGGCAGTTTTGATTCGATTGTGGCGTTGGGCGGCGGCAGCGCGATCGATAGCGCCAAGGCGATCGGTGTACTCGGCAAACATGGCGGCCGCATGGCCGACTATAAAGTACCGCGTGACGTCACCGAAGCCGGCTTGCCGGTGATCGCTATTCCGACAACCGCGGGCACGGGTTCGGAGGCGACCCGGTTTACGATCATCACTGACGCAGAATCTGACGAAAAGATGCTCTGTATGGGCCTGGCCTTTATGCCCTTGGCGGCAATTATCGATTTTGAGTTGACGCTTACGGCGCCCCCTCGAGTGACGGCAGATACCGGGATTGATGCGCTGACTCATGGCATCGAGGCGTATGTCAGCCAGAAGGCGAGCCCTTTTAGTGACCAGCAGGCGCTTTCGGCAATTGCGTTGCTGGCGCCCAACCTTCGCCGGGTCTATCACAATCCGGATGATCGGGAGGCGCGAGAGGCGATGATGCTGGGTTCGACGCTCGCCGGGATCGCCTTCTCCAATGCCTCGGTCGCGCTGGTCCACGGTATGAGCCGTCCAATTGGCGCGCACTTTCATGTGCCTCATGGCCTCAGTAATGCGATGTTGTTGCCGGCAATCACGCGCTTTTCCCTGCCCGGTGCTCCGGCCCGCTATGCTCAGTGCGCCCGCACTATGGGGATAGCCACGCCAAAAGATTCGGATACCCTCGCCAATGAGCGTTTGCTGGACGAGCTGCAGGCGATTAACCGCGAACTGCAGGTGCCGAGCATGGCGGATTTCGGGATTGCGCGGGAAAAGTATGTGTCGCTACAGGGATTGATGGCTCAGCAGGCGCTGGCGTCTGGTTCTCCGGGGAATAACCCCCGAGTCCCCAGCGAGGCGGAAATCGTCGATTTATATGAACAGGTGTGGCACCAGGCGTAGAGCCGGCGGGTTGAGTCTTGCGTCTGGTGTCAAAAAGCGA
>TARA_R100001440_G_scaffold64237_8_pt1 | contig 70220 bp, 59 predicted proteins | sample TARA_R100001440 | Tara Oceans TARA_R100001440 (sample SAMEA2622112) | marine metagenome | biome: marine biome (ENVO:00000447); feature: surface water layer (ENVO:00002042); material: "saline water (ENVO:00002010), including plankton (ENVO:xxxxxxxx)" | depth 5 m
ACGGCGAAGTGGTCATGGTAAACGAAAAGTTCGGCATCCGGCTGACGGACGTCATCAGTCCGGGTGAGCGCATCAAGCGACTTTCAAAATAACAATTCACGACCATTAGCCCGCCCACAGTGCCGCTGTATTAGTTCGGGGGCGGGCTAGCGGATCGGAGGAACGACATTGCAACGGATCTTCTCGCTCGGTTTACTGCTTGCCAGCCTGCCGGCATGGGCCGAGGAAACCGCGACGCTTGCCGCAAAGGCAGGCGAGCCACCTGTACGTCATGGTCCCGATAACCTTGTTTCGATGTTAAGCCTCGGGTTGGGGCTGGTCGCTGTTATTGCCCTGATATTCATATGCGCCTGGCTGGTTAAGCGCATGACCGGTCTGACGGGCATGAATAACCAGGCTATGAAAATTGTGAGCGTGCTGGCCGTTGGTGCCCGTGAAAGAATTGCACTGGTCGATGTCGGTGGTACCCAGATTCTGGTGGGCATCACGCCATCGGCGATCCGGACCCTTCATGTATTTGATGAGCCGGTGGTGACCAAAGGCGGTTCGCCGGCCGACAGCGATTTTGCCAAACGTCTGCAGGCGATGGTGGGCCGCCACTGGCAAGGCAAGTCTGCAAGTGATTCCCCAATTGACGACGATCCACGCGGAGGCAAGGCATGAGCCGCTTGAGTCGCCTGTTGCCTCTGATCCTGACGTCGCTCCCACTGTTGCTTCTGGCTATGCCGGCACAAGCGGACATGCCCGGCATTCCTGCGATCACCATGACACCGGGTGAAGGCGAGGCACAGGAGTATTCGGTGACCCTGCAGGTGTTGGCGCTGATGACCGCGCTGACTTTCCTGCCAGCGATGCTGATGATGATGACGTCGTTTACCCGGATCATCATCGTGTTTTCGATTTTGCGGCAGGCGCTGGGTCTGCAGTCCACTCCATCCAACCAGATTCTTCTGGGGCTTACCCTGTTTCTCACTATATTTATCATGGCGCCGGTATTTCAGGAGGTTAACAGGGCAGCCCTGCAGCCGTATCTGGCCGAAGAAATGGCGCCGCTTGAGGCAGTAGAAGCCGCCAGTGAGCCGTTCCGCAAGTTCATGCTGGCCCAAACACGGGAAAGTGACCTTGCCCTGTTCACCCGAATGGCGGACGTCACTTACCAGACACCGGATGATGTCGACTTTTTTGTGTTGATGCCGGCCTTCGTGACCAGTGAGTTGAAAACCGCGTTCCAGATTGGCTTTATTCTGTTTATTCCGTTTCTGATTATCGACATGGTGGTCGCCAGCGTACTCATGGCGATGGGTATGATGATGCTGTCGCCCATCATTATTTCCTTGCCATTCAAAATCATGCTTTTCGTGTTGGTAGATGGCTGGGCGCTCATCATGGGTACACTGGCGGCCAGTTATGGTTTATAGCCAGCAACAGGAGACTGGACAATGACTCCGGAAACCGTAATTGACATAATGCGTCAGGCGCTGTGGATGATCGTTCTGCTCTCAGCGGTGATTATAGGGCCGGGTCTGGTCGTCGGTCTTATCGTCAGTACCTTCCAGGCGGCTACGCAGATTAACGAGCAGACACTCAGCTTTCTTCCGCGTTTGCTGATCACGCTGATGATGATTATTTTCGCCGGCCCCTGGATGCTGACGCAGCTGCTGGACCATGCCCGCACGCTGATCATGAATATCCCTTATCTGATTGGCTGACCTGATGGGCTTCGAAGTCAGTGCCGATATGGTCGGTCAGTGGGTCGGGCAGCATCTTTGGCCGTTGTTCCGTATTGCCAGTTTCATGATGGTAATCCCGTTTGTGGGCTCGGGACTGGTACCGATGCGAATCCGTCTCGGTCTGGCACTGCTGATGACCATTCTCATCGTGCCGATGATTGGCGATGTTCCCCGTGTCGATGCGCTGAGCGCCGATGCAGTGGTGATCACCATCAATCAGGTGATGATCGGCGCGGGCATGGGGTTTGCGCTGACCGTGCTGTTCCAGTTGTTTGTGGTGGCCGGTCAGATGATAGCCATGCAGATGGGGCTCGGTTTCGCCTCCATGGTGGACCCGGCAAACGGCATCAACGTGCCCATACTGGCCCAGATTTATACCATCACCATCACCTTGCTGTTTTTGGCCATGAATGGCCATCTGGTGGCGTTCGAGGTTTTTATCGAAAGCTTCAGAACCATCCCTATCGGCATGTCAGGTCTGGGGCCGGACGCCTTTTGGGCATTGGCACACCGGGTCAGTTGGATGTTTGTATCGGCCATGTTGCTGGCGCTGCCAGCGGTAACCGCCGTGCTGATCGTCACTATCTCGTTTGGTGTCATGACCCGTGCGGCCCCGCAAATGAACATCTTTTCGCTCGGTTTCCCGATAGGTTTGTTGTTTGGTCTGTTTGCCATCTGGGTACTGCATACCAACTTTGTGCCTCACTTCGAACAATACACATCTGAAACGTTTGACTTCATGCGTTCGTTACAGGGGCTACCCTGAATGAACAGGTTCACTCTGTCTTTCAACGACCGGTGTGTCCGTCATGGCTGAAGAAAACGACAACAGTCAGGAAAAGACCGAAGAGGCCACCCCCCGAAGGCTTGAAAAGTCCCGGGAGGATGGCCAGACGGCCCGCTCCAAAGAACTGGCGACCATGGCGGTGCTGCTGGCCGGTGCCGCGAGTCTTTTGATATTTGGCAGCAGCCTCGGGGCCTCACTCGAGAGCATCATGCGCCACAGCTTCGAGTTTGAGCGCCTGGTGGCATTTGACACCAACTACATGGCGCTCTTTCTGCTGCAGTCCGCAAAAGAGGCCGCATGGGCGTTGGCGCCCATCATGCTGGTGTTATTGATTGCGGCGATAGTGGGGCCGATCGGCATTGGTGGTCTGTTATTCAGTGGCAAGGCGATTGCGCCCAAACTGAACCGCATGGACCCGATGAAAGGTCTGAAGCGAATGTTCTCCGCAAGGGCTCTGGTGGAGCTGGTCAAGGCGGTTGCTAAAGTCGCGCTGGTGCTGGTGATTGCCATTGTTATTCTGGATCTTCGCACTGAAGATTTACTGGCGATCGCTGAAGAGCCAGCCGTTCCGGCGATGGAGCATGTGCTTTGGACGCTGGGCTGGAGTTTCTTTTTGCTGTCCTGCGCGACCATCATTATCGCGGCGATTGATGTGCCGTTTCAGATCTATGATCACAACAAAAAACTGCGGATGACCAAGCAGGAAGTCAAAGACGAGTTCAAGGACACGGAAGGCAAGCCGGAAGTAAAAGGCCGTATTCGTCAGTTGCAACGTGAAATGGCACAGCGCCGGATGATGCAGGACGTGCCGACGGCTGATGTGGTGATCACCAACCCGACCCACTATGCGGTTGCGCTGAAATACGATCAGAGCAAGATGGCGGCGCCGATTGTGGTCGCCAAAGGCGCCGATCAGGTGGCATTCAAAATTATGGAGATCGCCCGAGAACACAAGGTCGATATCATGCGCACGCCACCGCTGACGCGAGCGGTCTATCACAACACGGCCATTGGAGGTGAAATTCCTGCTGGGCTTTATGTTGCGATCGCGCAGGTGCTTGCTTATCTCTATCAGCTGCGTCGCTTCCGCCGCGGGCAGGGCGAACGACCGGGAATGCCGGACCTGCCTATCCCGGGTGATTTGCGCAGTGATACGTAAGAGGGCGACCAACCTGTGACGAACGTCTCCGCATCAGGTTTCAGACGGCGGCTCTGATTACCCGGACCAGTGGCTCGCCGCGACTGTGAGGAATGGCTAATCGGCCATACCAGTTTTCCGGATTGATCACCGAGACATCTGAAAATCCCAACTCTGTCAGGTGGCGCTTTGCGCTGTCCTCATCACTGAAATGAAAGCTGACCTGGGCTCTGGTGATAGCCCCAAGTGCCGATTTGAGCAAATTCAAGCCGGTTCCAAACAGGCTGTGCCCGGGTTGCAGGTAAGTCTCTGACAGGTACTCAGACCCCCTGCGCTGTTCAAGTACTGGCACCAGGCGCTGCCAGAAGCGACTGATGTTCTCTAAAGAGAAATAGCTCGTCAGGCCCTCAGTAATTATCAGCACCGGGCCATCTGCATCGAATTCGGCATTGATGAGCGTCTCAATGCTGAGCGGGCCGGATTCTGCAAAAATATCGACCGGCCGAACCTGGTGTTGCGCATCAAGATAACCCTCGCTGCTCAGATAGGCTTCCTTTCGCGCTGCCATGGCGGGCAGGTCCGCTTCGACCATATGGATCTGAGGGAAACGTTTGCGCAAGCGAATGCCGCGAGGAGACAGTCCGCATGCCACTTCAAGAACCTGGGTGACCTGACGGTTGTTGATGGCGTCGGCAATCAGTTCATCGATAATCAAATGGCGCTGGAGCAGAAAAATGCGGATATTGCCGCCGGCAAGCATCTGACTGGCGCCTTCGAACGGCGTAAGCAAACTGTAGAGGGCGTGGCCGGTGGTGGGCGTGAGGCCGGCTTCCGACAATCCGTTGTGTTGCCAGACGGCGCTGGTGTATAGCGCAGTAAAACTGATGCCGGTGCTTTTTATAGGTGGGTGCATAGCAGGTGCTCCTTGAGAGTCCGGCGTCCATGAGCATGGGGTGTCTTTTCCCCATGCGCAGGACGCCGAAGGATACCGCTATTCTGACTGAGCGCTGCCGGGTTCCGGAATGGTTTCATCGCCCCAGCCGCTGCGGCTGCCGGGCAAAATCAGGTTCAGGGCAATCGCGACCAGACCGCAAAGGGCGATCCCTTCTACCTGGCCAATGACCATGCCACCGATCCCGAATACCAGCGTCACGCCGGTGATTACCAGATTACGGGCTTCCGAAAGGTCAACCTGGTGGCGGATCAGCGTGTTCAGGCCAACAACCGCAATAGAGCCAAACAGCAGGCACAGGATGCCACCCATAACAGGGACGGGAATGGTCTGCAGCGCTGCACCGAACTTGCCGATAAAGGCCAGAACGACCGCCGTTACCGCTGCCCACACCATAATGCGGGGGTTGAAATTGCGGGTTAGCATGACCGCGCCGGTGACTTCGGAGTAAGTGGTATTAGGCGGCCCACCTACCAGTGCTGCAGCGCTTGTCGCAACGCCATCACCCAGCAGGGTGCGATGTAGCCCGGGCTTCTTGAGGTAGTCCTTGCCGGTAACCGTGCCAATCGCCAACACATCGCCGATATGTTCAATGGCAGGGGCGATGGCGACCGGAATCATGAAGAGAATCGCAGCCCAGCTGAACTCCGGTGCCGCAAACGCAGGAATGCCGAGCCATGGCGCAGCCTGAATCGCCGAGGTATCCACAATGCCCATGATCGCCGATAGCGCGTAGCCGGTGATGACGCCGAACATAATCGGAATCAAGCGGAAGATACCTTTGGCCATCACAGCGAAAGCGACAGTGGTGGCCAGTGAGATCATCGCAATCCAGATCGCAATATCGTAAGGCACGAGCTGCGCGCTGCCATCGCCGGCTTTGCCCATTGCCATATTGACGGCGACAGGCGCCAGTCCGAGACCAATCACCATAATCACCGGGCCGATTACAACCGGTGGTAACAAGCGGTTCAGAAACCCGGTGCCTTTAAGACGCACCAGACCGCTCAGGATCATATAGAGCACACCGGCGGCGACCAGCCCGCCCATGGTTTCCTCAATGCCAAACCGGGCTTTGGAGGCAATGATAGGCGCGATAAAGGCGAACGACGAGGCGAGGAAAATCGGAATCTGACCGCCGGTAATCAGTTGGAAGAGCAGGGTGCCGACACCGGCGGTGAACAAAGCCACGTTGGGGTCCATGCCGGTGATAAGGGGCATCAGCACCAATGCGCCAAACGCAACCAGCAACATCTGGGATCCGGCAAGTGCCTCTCGCCATACGGGTTCGTTGGAAGTTTGCTGCATGCTTAGCTGTCCTTTTGTTTGGTGCCGAAGATCTTGTCGCCGGCATCGCCGAGACCCGGAAGAATGTATCCCTTTTCATTCAGCCGCTGATCGACCGAAGCGGTATAGATGGACACATCAGGATGGGCTTCCAGCACTTTGGCTACACCTTCCGGTGCTGCGACAAGGATCAGCGCCCGGATTTCAGTGCTGCCGGCCTTTTTGAGCAGGTCGATTGTTGAAATCAGTGAACCGCCCGTTGCCAGCATGGGGTCGATAATGACCGCCATCCGCTGATCCAGTTCGCCCACCAGCTTTTCCAGATAGGTGCTGGCTTCAAGGGTTTCCTCGTTACGCACCTGGCCGACCACACTGACGCGTGCTCCGGGAATCAGTGACAGTACGCCATCCAGCATGCCCATGCCCGCCCGCAGGATCGGTACGATGGTGACCTTTTTACCGCGCAGGCGTTCGACTTCTACCGGTCCGGCCCAGCCTTCAATCGTTTCTTTTTCAAGCTCAAAGTCTTTGGTGGCCTCATAGGTCAGCAGGGCGCCGACCTCCTGAGCCAGCTCGCGAAAGTTTTTGGTGCTGATGTCGGCGCGGCGCATCAGGCCAAGTTTATGGCGGATCAGGGGGTGTTGAACCTCATGGACGGGCATGGCTCACCTTATGTTCAGGAGTACGTGGGGATGTCTGGTCATGACACCTGCTGATGGCAATCAGATGGCGTTATGACTCGAATTGGCGTCAAGGATACCGCACTTGTGATGGTTTCGTCAGCGGCCGGTTTTCCGAAGGTTCGCTCGCGTTGGTATGGATCGTGCAATCACCTGTCGGTATGCAGGTATGTCGTCAAAAAAACGACAGACCAAACGCTGGCAATCGTTGTAACCGGAGATAAACAGGGAATGGACAGAGCGCTCGTCCTGAATAACGTCAAATCTATGGCGAACGGCAGTCTCGGTATCCCGATACTGCTGATGGCGCTGCTCGGCATGATGATTCTGCCGATGCCGGTCTTCCTGCTGGACGTTCTGTTTACCTTCAATATCACCCTGTCTATCGTCATTCTGCTGGTTGGTGTGTATGCACTGCGCCCAATGGAATTTGCGGCCTTTCCGACGGTTCTGCTGGTAGCCACGTTGCTGCGTCTGGCGTTGAACGTTGCCTCTACGCGAATTGTTCTGCTGCACGGCCATGAAGGCGGCGCTTCTGCCGGTAAGGTGATCGAGTCCTTTGGTGAAGTGCTCATCGGCGGCAACTATGCGGTCGGTATCGTCGTGTTTGCGATCCTGATGATCATCAACTTCATGGTTGTCACCAAAGGCGCTGGCCGGGTGTCGGAAGTGAGCGCCCGATTTACCCTGGATGCCATGCCCGGCAAGCAGATGGCTATCGACGCTGACCTGAACGCCGGCCTGATCAATCAGGATGACGCCAAGGCCCGCCGGTCCGAGATCGCGCAGGAAGCTGACTTCTACGGTTCAATGGACGGTGCCAGCAAGTTCGTTAAAGGTGACGCGGTTGCAGGCCTGCTGATTCTGGCGATCAACCTTGTAGGTGGTGTCGCCATTGGCATGATGCAACACGATCTGTCGTTCGCTGACGCCATGCGCAATTATGCACTTCTGACCATTGGTGACGGTCTGGTCGCCCAGATTCCGTCGCTGTTGCTGTCGACTGCAGCTGCCATCATGGTGACGCGCGTCACCTCCAGTCAGGACATGGGTCAGCAGATCCTGTCCCAGATGTTCACAGCACCTCGGGCTTTGGCTATTGCCGCTGCCATCCTTATTATTCTGGGTGTCATTCCGGGCATGCCGCACATTGCGTTTCTCGGCCTGGGTTTTCTTTCCGCTGGTACGGCATACCTGATCTGGAAGAAGCAGGCCCAGACCGAAGAAGACGACAGCGTATTCCCGGCCCGCGGCGGAACCGGTGTACCCCGCACAGCATCGCCGGCAGCGGGACCTCACGGTGGCGAAGGCGCACCCCATGCATTGCCCGGGCCTTCTGAAAATAGAGAGCTGGGTTGGGATGATGTCGCCACGGTCGATATCGTTGGGCTTGAGGTGGGGTATCGCCTCATTCCGCTGGTGGACAAGACCCAGGGTGGGCAACTGCTGACCCGTATTAAAGGTGTGCGCAAGAAGCTGTCGCAGGATCTCGGCTTTTTGATGCCTTCGGTTCATATTCGCGACAACCTGGACCTGATGCCAAACGTTTACCGCATTACGTTGATGGGGGTCACGCTGGCTGAAGCCGAGATTCATCCTGATCGCGAACTGGCGATCGACCCGGGGCAGGTGTTCGGCAAAATTGAGGGCATCGAAGGCAAAGATCCGGCGTTTGGTCTGGATGCCTCGTGGATTGAACCGGACAAAAAAGATCAGGCGCAAACGCTGGGGTATACCGTAGTGGATGCCAGCACCGTGGTGGCGACGCACCTCAACCAGATCCTTCAGAAACATGCCCATGAGCTGCTGGGACATGAAGAGGTCCAGAAGTGGCTGGAACAACTTGAAAAAATCTCGCCAAAGCTTGCAGAGGAATTGGTTCCAACCACGCTCACCATCAGTCTGCTGCTGAAAGTACTGCAAAGCCTGCTGAAAGAAGAAGTGCCGATCCGCGACATGCGCTCGATTGCCGAGGCCATCGTTAACGTGCAGCCGAAAACCCAGGACGCACGTGTACTGACTACAGCCGCCCGCCAGGCACTGCGGCGGATGATCGTCCAGAGCATCAGCGGCAGTGATTCTGAAATCCCTGTGATCACGCTAGATCCAGAGTTGGAACAGATGTTGCTGAAGTCAGTGCAACAGAGTCAACAATCTGGCGGCCAGGATGATATTGGCCTGGTGCTTGAGCCCAATATGGTCGAAAAGCTGCAGCGGTCATTACAGGACGCCGCCCAGCGCCAGGAAATGATGGGCAAGCCAGCAATACTGCTGGTCTCGGCACCGCTCAGGCATGCGATGGCGCGGTTCGCCAGCTACGGAATTGAACGCCTGCACGTTCTGTCTTATCAGGAAGTGCCGGATAACAAACAGATTACGATTGTCGCATCGGTCGGCCAGTAAAAGGTCGTAAAGAACAGCGGCGCCGGATAACCGGCACCACCGGAGGTAGCTCACCATGAAAGTAAAACGGTTCTTTGCATCAACTATGACAGAAGCCCTGAAGATGGTGCGTCTGGATATGGGCGAAGACGCAGTTATTCTTTCAAACCGTCGGGTAGACGGTGGCGTCGAAATTGTGACGGCACTCAACTACGACGAAAATCTGGCGCGTCAGCGTTTGGGCAGCGCCGCCATGGAAGCGACCAATGGCTCGCAACTGGCGGAAATGCAGGCTGACCAGCACCTGCGGCTGGAGCAGGAGCTCGAGCGCTCGCGGGATCGCATTCGCGATATTCGTGGGCGTCGTCAGATCAAGCAACCCGTGCCGGACTTCTCAATGCCGGAAGATAGCGCGCCTGCTGCGCCTGAACCCCAGCAGGATGCGACCCAGGTTGCACTCGAGGCCATGCGGGCAGAGCTGCATAATCTGCGGGACATGGTCAGCGGTCGTGCGCCCGAATCTTCCGCCACCCAACCCGCATCCGTCTCCAAGGCGCTTGATGCCAGTCAGCAGCGATTGCGTGAGCGTCTGGAAGAGTTCGGTCTTTCGTCAAAGCTGGCGGCGACCCTCTCGCACAATCACGGTTCCGGTCGTCTTGACGAGGGTTGGAAGAAAGCGCTGAGAACACTGGCCGCCGGCGTTAAAACCCAGCAGCAGGAAGTCATTGAAGAGGGCGGTATTGTGGCTCTGGTCGGCCCAACCGGTTCCGGCAAGACGACAACCATCGGCAAGATGGCGGCACGTTACGTGTTGCGTCACGGTGCTGACTCAATTGCACTGGTCACTACCGATCGCTACCGGGTCGCGGCCCACGAGCAGTTGTTTGTATTCGGCCGCATACTGAACGTGCCGGTAAGAGTTGTTGACGAAAGCCACTCGCTGGATCAGATTCTTGATGACCTGTCGGATAAACGACTGGTCTTGATTGACACTGCAGGCCTGACCCAATCAGACCGGGGGCACCAGGAGCAACTGAATGAACTTGCTTCCAGCTACCACCCGGTGCGCCCATACCTGGTGCTGGCGGCGACCAGTCAGCCGCGTATTATGAAATCCACATGGCATTGCTATAAGATGGCGAATCCGGCGGGCTGCATCATGACCAAACTTGATGAAGCACTGACACTTGGCGAAGTACTTGGATTTGCTATGGAAACCGGGCTTCGGGTGGCGTACTTTACAGATGGCCAGAAGATTCCGGAGGATATCCATTCGGCGCAGGCCGTATCGCTCGTCAAGTTGGGTGTCGAAAGGTTGCGCGAAGCGCGGGAGCTTGCGCCTGCCGCCGAAGGTGCCTGACCGGAAACAATGATGGCGCAGAAACAGAACGTACAGGGATAAAGTACAGGAATAACGCCGGCTGACAGATAACGGATGTCTGAAGTAAAACAGGCGCGAGACTACAAAAGTAGCTGGCACAGCGCCGGCCATATGGATCCAATTCGTCGTGAGAGACCGCATCCGGTATGAGTAGAGCAAACCCGGTTCAGGTAATCGCCGTATCAGGCGGCAAGGGAGGCGTTGGCAAGAGCAATGTCTCTGTCAATCTGGCTATTGCACTGGCCCAGATGGGGCGCAGGGTTGTCGTACTGGATGCTGATCTTGGTCTGGGAAATATCGACGTACTGCTGGGTGTCACCGCAACGCACAATCTCTCTGACGTGCTGTCGGGGGAGTGCAGCCTGAAGGATGTTCTGGTTGATGGCCCGGGCGGTATAAAAATTGTACCGGCCTCTTCAGGCACTCAGCGCATGACGCAGCTGTCATCCATGGAGCACGCCGGACTGATTAATGCCTTTAGCGAATTGGGCGATCAGATCGATGTTCTGATTGTTGACACCGCTGCCGGTATTTCCGAATCTGTAGTGAGTTTCCTGCGTGCCTCGCAGGAACTGCTGCTGGTCGTCTGCGATGAACCCACTTCCATTACTGATGCCTACGCCTTGATAAAGCTGATGAATCGGGATTACGGCACCAACCGTTTTCGTATTCTTGCCAATCAGGTACGCAATGAGCAGGAAGGAAAGCACCTCTATGAAAAGCTCACGCGGGTAACCGAACGTTTCCTTGATGTTGGGCTACAATATGTAGGCATGGTGCCTTATGACGAGGCGGTCAAAAAATCGGTGCAACGTCAACGCGCAGTGCTTGACGCCTATCCTCGCGCCAAAGCCTCACTTGCTATCAAGGCGCTGGCCCAAAAGGTGGACGCATGGCCATTGCCATCCTCGCCGCGCGGGCATCTTGAGTTCTTCATTGAACGTCTGGTAGATGCCTGAGACTGTGCCCCATCCCAAGAGCACAGCCGCATGAAGGTCGTCTGAACAATAACAGGTAATCCGGACTCATGACGTTGGTAAAAAGCCTGGGAATCTATAATCGTACCGGCGAACGCGGTCCCCATCAGCTCGTTGAGCAACATGCGCCGCTCGTCAAAAAAATCGCCCTTCACCTGCTCGCCCGTTTGCCGGCGTCAGTGCAGCTTGAAGACCTCATGCAGGCCGGAATGATCGGCTTGCTTGAAGCCGCCCAGAAATACGAGGCAACCAAAGGCGCCTCTTTCGAAACCTATGCCGGCATCCGCATTCGCGGTTCCATTGTTGACGAAATCCGCAAAGGCGATTGGGTGCCTCGTTCCGTCCATCGCAATGCCCGTCGTGTCGCCCAGGCTATCCGCACCGTTGAAAACCGCAAAGGGCGTGAAGCCCAGGATGCTGAAGTGGCGGACGAGCTGGAAATGTCCCTCGACGAATACCACTCATGCCTCGCTGATAGTAGCGGCGGCCGATTATTTAGTCTCGATGAGCTAAATGAATCGGGCGAGCTGCCGATAGACGATGTAGATGCCGTTGCGGATGCGCCCTATGAGAACATTTCTTCAAGCGCGTTTCGCAAGAATCTGGCCGAGGCTATTGACGGACTTCCCGAGCGGGAAAAGCTGGTGCTCAATCTTTATTATCAGGAAGAACTGAACCTGAAAGAGATTGGTGCTGTTATCGGAGTCAGTGAGAGTCGGGTAAGTCAGATACACAGCCAGGCGGCTTTGAGGCTCAAGTCCAGGTTGGCGGATTGGCAAGACGAATTAAGTACCTGAAATTTTTAGCGTTTGGTAACTAATTTCATACAGATTGCACTGCTCTTAACGAATAGACTGTGCTTTTGGATATGACTGCTAGACTTGGTTGCAAGGTCATAACCCCTTGCATTGCGGACTGTAATCAGTGGAGGTCCCATTGGACAAGAACATGAAAATACTCATCGTGGACGACTTTTCCACGATGCGTCGGATCATCAAGAACCTGCTGCGGGATCTTGGCTTTACCAATACCGATGAAGCCGATGATGGCAACACCGCGCTGCCGATGCTGAAAAGCGGCAAGTATGATTTCCTGGTGACCGACTGGAATATGCCCGGCATGTCCGGCTTCGAGTTGCTGGAAGCGGTAAGGGCTGATGATGCTTTGAAAAGCTTGCCAGTGCTGATGGTAACGGCAGAAGCCAAGCGCGATCAGATCGTTGCGGCGGCGCAGGCGGGGGTCAACGGTTATGTGGTCAAGCCATTTACGGCCGCTGTGCTGAAGGAAAAGATCGAGAAGATCTTCGAACGAATCCAGTCGTAAGCTGAGCGTCGATCATGAGCAAAAAAACGAACAATAAAGGCGCGCTTGATGCTGACGTTATTGCAAAGCTGCACCTTCAGGCCGATCAGCTCAAAGAGCAGGTTGACGCCGGCAATTATGCTGCAGCGATGGGCCTGATCAACGAATTGAATGATGTGCGCGATCAGAGCCTTTATCAGGAAGTGGGGCGACTGACCCGGAGTCTGCACGAAGCCATTCGCAATTTTCAGATTGATCCGCAGAACGCCGAACAGGACGAAGCACTGTCGAAGATGTCAGATGCGTCTGATCGCCTGGCGTACGTGGTGCAGATGACAGGCAAAGCGGCCAACCGCACGATGGATCTGGTCGAAGAGGCGATGCCCAAGGCGAAGGCCATGATCGAGCAGTCCCGTGCCTTTCGCGAAGAGTGGGCAAAGTTGCGCCGGCGTGAAATGAAAGCAGACGAGTTTCGCGAACTCTACCACCGCCTCGATCTTTATTTCGAGAAAACGGCGACTGACGCAGAAGTACTCTATGGCCACCTCTCCGAAATACTGCTGGCTCAGGATTTTCAGGACCTGACAGGTCAGGTGATTCAGAAAGTCACCGCGCTGGTGAAAGAAGTGGAAGATCAAATGTTGAGCCTGGTGGTGATGGCCAGCCATGTCGACAAGATCACCGGCACCGTGCATGAACTTGGCCCCGATGCATCCAAAAAATCGGGTATCGAGAAGGGCGAAGGCCCGCAAATGAATGCCGAAGTGCGCGAAGACGTCGTATCCGGGCAAGACGATGTTGATGACCTGCTGTCCAGTCTGGGATTTTGAGTGAGGATTCCGCATGGCGTTTGATGCTGACGAAGAAATTCTTCAGGACTTTCTGGTAGAAGCTGGCGAGATACTGGAGAAGTTGTCTGAACAACTGGTCGATCTGGAACGCAATCCGGACGACGGTGAGTTGCTGAATGCCATTTTCCGCGGTTTCCACACGGTAAAAGGCGGCGCCGGCTTTTTGCAGCTTGATGCGCTGGTGGGTTGCTGCCATTCCGCCGAGAACGTGTTTGACACACTGCGTAATCGTAAACGCAGAGTGACCTCTGAATTAATGGACGTGGTGCTTGAGGCACTGGACAACGTCAACCTGATGTTTGATCAGGTCCGCAACCAGGAAGACCCTACACCCGCCGCTCCCGAACTGATACAGGCGCTTGACGCGCTGGCCGAACCTGAGGTCGAGGGCGAGTCGGCTGCTGAAGTTGAGGCTGAGCCTGAATCTGTTGTGGCCGAAGAAGCCCCAGAGCAACCGGCTGCCGAGAACGGGGATATTACCGACGACGAGTTTGAACAGCTGCTGGATGCGCTTCAGGGTAAGGATGCGCCGGCAGCAACGCCGGAACCTGCAACCGGTGGTGGCGCAGACGAGATCTCCGATGACGAGTTCGAAAGCCTGCTTGACGATCTGCATGGTAAAGGGAAGCACTCCGGCGGCGCGCCTGCATCGAAGCCTGCGACTGAATCCAGTGCGCCAGCGGCGGGCGGCGACGAGATTTCCGATGACGAGTTTGAGTCGCTGCTTGATGAGCTTCATGGCAAAGGCCAGTTCAAGGCTGCGGCAGCCGAGCCTGAAGCCAGTGCAGCAGGAAACAACGACGACCTGATCAGCGATGACGAGTTCGAGTCACTGTTGGACGACCTGCACGGAAAAGGTAAAAAGCCTGAGGCGCCAAAACCTGCGCCCAAAGCGGCCAAGCCGGCTCCCGAGAAGAAAGCGGAGCCAGCGAAAAAAGTTGAGCCTGCCAAACAACCGGCTGCGTCCGCTGCGCGTGGCGATGAACCCGACGCCAAAACTGCGCCTGCGGCGGCTGGCGAGACGACGGTGCGGGTTGATACCAAACGCCTCGATGACATCATGAATATGGTGGGCGAGCTGGTGTTGGTGCGTAATCGTCTTCAGCGTCTGGGTGGGGCAAGTGAAGACGAGCACATGCAAAAAGCCGTCTCCAACCTGGACGTGGTTACAACTGATCTTCAGTCGGCGGTAATGCAGACCCGGATGCAGCCAATCAAAAAGGTGTTTGGCCGTTTCCCCCGTGTTGTCCGTGACCTGGCGCGAAACCTCAAAAAAGAAATCAATCTGGTGATGCACGGTGAAGACACCGATCTCGACAAAAACCTTGTTGAGGCCTTGTCGGATCCGCTTGTTCACTTGGTGCGCAACTCGGTCGACCACGGCATCGAGCTGCCAGATGTGCGGGAAAAAGCGGGCAAGCCCCGTACCGGCCTTGTCACCCTGTCTGCAGAGCAGGAAGGTGATCACATACTGCTGGTGATTGAAGACGATGGCGCGGGGATGGATCCGAATGTCCTGCGCCGAAAGGCGGTTGAGAAAGGGCTGTTTGAGCAGGATGTCGCAGATCGCCTGACAGAAACCGAATGCTTTAACCTGATTTTTGCGCCCGGCTTTTCAACCAAGGAGCAGATTTCGGATGTGTCCGGCCGTGGCGTTGGCATGGATGTGGTCAAGACCAAAATTGGCCAGCTCAACGGTATGATCAACATCGAGTCGTCGATGGGCAAGGGCTCCCGCATTGTCATCAAAGTGCCCTTGACGCTGGCGATCATGCCGACGCTGATGATCATGCTGGGAGACCAGTCGTTTGCTCTGCCACTGGTGAATGTGGTTGAGATATTCCACCTTGATCTGACCAAGAAAAACATTGTCGATGGGCGCGAATGTATCGTGGTCCGGGACAAGGTGTTCCCACTGTTCTATATCAAGAAGTGGCTGGTGCATGGCGCCAGCAGTGAGCCTGAAACGACCGAAAGCCATGTGGTTATTGTGGCAATGGGTACCAAGCGGGTGGGCTTTGTGGTGGATCAGCTGGTTGGCCAGGAGGAGGTCGTAATCAAGCCTCTGGGCCGCATGCTGAACGGCACCCCTGGTATGTCAGGCGCCACCATCACCGGAGACGGCAGAATCGCACTGATTCTTGATGTACCCAGTCTGCTTCAACACTACGGCTAATCTGATAAGGCTCCTGCATGACGATTTCTGTCCTCGTCGTTGATGATTCGGGTTTTTTCCGCAAGCGGCTGACCGAGATTCTGAATGCGTCTGGCAACATTCGGGTTATCGGTGCGGCGACCAACGGTCGTGAAGCCGTTGAGATGGCGGAATCGCTCAAGCCAGACGTGATCACCATGGATTATGAGATGCCGATTATGGATGGCATCTCCGCGGTTCGTGAGATCATGAGCCGACGTCCGGTGCCGGTGCTGATGTTTTCGTCGCTGACCTACGAAGGCGCCCGGGTCACCCTTGATGCGCTTGATGCCGGCGCTGTCGATTTCCTGCCCAAGAATTTTGAAGAAATTGCCCGCGACTCCAGCGACCTGCAGCGCATCCTGAAAGACCGGATTGTCAGTGTTGCCCGCAGTCGACCCGGCACCAGCGCGGCGCCGTCACCTGCAGCCCGCTCCGTTCCCTCCGCTCCCGGCAGAACACCTCCGCCGCAAGCACCGGAACGACCGGTTGCACCGGTTCGCCGGGCGTCCGCAGCTGCGACCCCCGAACCGGCGCGCCCTGGCCGGCGGGCGGCACCACGGCATTTCAGTGTTGTGGCAATCGGCACGTCAACCGGTGGACCGATCGCGCTTCAGCGGGTGCTCACCGGATTACGCTCAAATTTTCCTGCGCCCATCGTGCTAGTCCAGCACATGCCTGCCAGCTTTACTCCAGCCTTTGCAGACCGCCTCAACAAGCTTTGCCAGATCGAGGTCCGGCAGGCAGAAGACGGCGATAGCCTCAGGCCCGGGCTTGCGTTGCTGGCGCCGGGTGGCACGCAGATGATGATCGAAAACAAGGGGCCTCACGGCCGTGTCCGGATATTGCCGGGTGATGACCGCCTGACGTACAAGCCCTGTGTAGATGTCACGTTTGGGTCCCTGGCTCGCAGCTATCCCGGTAAAACCCTGGGCATCATCCTGACCGGGATGGGCGCCGACGGAAAAGAAGGTTGCCGGATGGTGAAGCAGGGCGGCGGTGTTGTCTGGTCGCAGGATGAGAAATCATCCGTCATTTATGGCATGCCGATGGCCGTAGCAAAGGCGGGCCTGAGCGATGAAGTGCTGTCGCTGGAAGAGTTTTGTCCGCGGCTGACCGAAGGCGTGAGCTGATGGATTTTCTCAGCATACTGGGTGTCATTCTCGCATTCGCAGCCTTGCTTGGCGGTAACCTGTTGGAAGGCGGTGCTCTTGGTTCGCTGTTCAACGGCCCCGCGGCCCTGATTGTGATTGGCGGTACGCTGGCAGCAACCATTCTGCAAACCTCATGGCCCATACTCAAACGGGCTGCGGGGATCTCTCGCTGGGTATTTGTGCCACCTTATATCGGTCTCGAAGACGGGATCGACAAGGTCATCAGCTGGAGCGTTCGGGCTCGCAAACAGGGTTTGCTGGGGCTGGAAGGGTTGGCTGAGAAGGAGCCCGAGAAGTTTGCCCGCAAAGGCCTGCAATTGCTGGTCGACGGTGCGGAACCTGAATCCATACGCAATATTATGGAAGTTGATCTGGATTCGCGCGAACAGAGCGATCTGGAAGCTGCGCGTGTGTTCGAAGCCATGGGAGGCTATTCACCAACGATCGGCATCATTGGTGCGGTAATGGGCCTGATTCAGGTCATGACCAATCTGGAAGATCCCAGCACGCTCGGCGCCGGTATCGCAACCGCCTTTGTGGCGACAATTTACGGGGTCGCCCTCGCCAACCTGTTGTTTTTTCCTGTTGCCAACAAGCTGCGGTCTATCGTCCGTCAGCGGTCCCGCTATGAGGACATGATGATAGACGGGATTATCGCGATCGCAGAGGGGGAGAATCCCCGCTCCATTGAACTCCGCCTGCGCGGGTTTATCCAGTAAACCGGAGTGATCGCAATGCGGCAACGGCGGCGTAGACAAGAACAGGATATGCATAACAGCGAGCGCTGGCTGATCTCCTACGCTGATTTTATAACCCTGCTGTTCGCATTCTTTGTGGTGATGTATTCCGTTTCTTCGGTCAACGAGGGCAAGTACAAAGTGCTGTCTGAAACACTGACCGGCGTGTTCAATGCCCCCCAACGTTCGGTAGTTCCCATCGCCGTGGGCGAACGCGTTTCTCAGCCCGACAATCATCCCGACGAGTCCGTTATCAGGCCGCCAGTCGCCCAGTCTCCGGCGAATACCGCCGAGGAAGAAGCGGAGCCAACCGACGCCCTCAGGACAATGGCGAACCAGTTGAGCGATACCTTTGAGGAGTTGATTAATCAGGGGCTGATATCGGTCGAAACCAATGATGAGTGGATCGAACTGACGCTGAGAAACAGCCTGCTGTTCGGTTCAGGCGATGCGGAACCCCATTACGACGCGTTTCCGGTGATTGAGTCTATCGCGAAAGTGCTGGCGGACAAGGACAATGCCATTCGCGTTGAGGGCTTTACCGATGATCGCCCGATCCAGACCCGGGCATTTCCGTCAAACTGGGAGTTGTCCGCTGCCAGGGCGGCAGCGGTTGTGCGTCTGTTGAGCATGAACAAAGTTGACCCGCAGCGCATGGCGGCCATTGGCTACGGGCAGTTTCAGCCGGTGGCGAGAAATGATACGACCGAAGGCCGCAAGCGGAACCGTCGGGTTGTATTGCTGATATCCCGGGATGCCAGTATCAGGGGCGCAGTACGCTAAATTTCGCCCATCCAGGAAGCTGGCACAAAATCTGTATTAGTCCTCAGTAGAAAGCCCGGTTAAAGGCAAATCTTTGCCCTTAATTGGGTAAAGTCGTCAGTGTGGTGTCATAAACGGACGTTGTTTGCCGGCATGAGACCTTTTCCGCTGTCGGGCTTCAACCTTCTAAAGTTTCCGGGGTATCTGTCGATACCCATTCAAGGTCTTCCACGGATTCGGCGGGCTGCAATCTATCGGGCTGGTGACAGCATTAGCGGTGTCAGGAGAATTCAACGTGCGAATCTGGGCGGTCGCCAATCAAAAAGGCGGTGTCGGTAAAACAACGTCTGTGGTGACACTGGGCGGGCTGCTCGCAGAATCCGGCAAACGTGTGCTCGTTGTCGACCTGGATCCCCATGGCTCACTGACCAGCTGGTTCGGCTATGATCCGGATCGCCTCGCCCACAGTGCCTTTGATCTGTTCCAGCATCAGGGAAAAGTACCCGAAGGCTTGCCTGCCCAGCTGCTTCAGCCGACAAGTTGCGAACGCTTGTCGATTTTGCCTGCCAGTGCGGCACTGGCCACGCTTGAGCGCAAAATGGCCGGCGTTGAAGGTATGGGGCTGATTATTTCGCGCTCACTCGCTCAGCTTTGGGATGATTTCGATTACGTGCTGCTGGACAACACCCCGTCACTGGGCGTGTTGATGGTCAATGCTCTGGCGGCATCGCAGCGGCTTATTGTGCCGGTACAGACCGAGTTCCTTGCGATGAAAGGCCTGGAGCGAATGATCAACACGCTGCAAATGATTATGCGCTCCCGGAACAACCCGCTGCCATATACGATCGTGCCGACATTATTTGATCGCCGCACCCAGGCGTCGATGCACAGCCTGAACGCACTGCGCAAAGCCTATCCGGACGAACTCTGGCGCTTTGCCGTTCCGGTTGATACCAAGTTCCGGGATGCCAGTGAACAAGGGCAGGTGCCTTCTGCGCTTTATGCTGACACCCACGGCGTTCGTGCCTATCGACGCCTGCTGGACGACTTGCTTTCGCAGGAGAAGGAGCGGGCATGATGTCTCGGCGTCATATTGTTGACGGTATAGCAGAATGACGGGCGCCTGGTGATGGAAAAACAGCATCAGAAGACAGCCTATGCCGACCCCACGTCGGCACTGACGCACTATCTGGATGAGCTGCTACATTCGGCGACAACCCAGTCTGTGGACACGGTTGTGCCGGAAGAGGCTGCTTCTGATTCAGCGGAGCGCGTTGATGTTGGCGATATAGCGGATAGCGCTGAGGCGAAACCCGTTGTTGAAGAGAATATTCGCGCCGATCGCGTTCTGGCTGAGCAGCAGCGGGTGGCGTTGCTGCAGGCGGAGCAGCAACGCCGACGTGAAGAATCGCTGGCGGTCGAAAGGGCTGCACGTCGTGAACGGGCCCGCCAGGCTGCCGCAGCTATCAAGGCGCGACGCGAGGCTGAGAAGCAGAGGGTTGTTGTCGCAGAAAAGCCGCAGCCAGCCCCGGCGGTGGTGGCGCCACCGGAAGCAACCAGTGAAAAAATAGCCGAGCCGGCCCCGGTCGCCATGCCGGAAACCCAGGGCCGTCCTGAATGGGCAGAGAATGCATTCGAGTGTTTGATCTTCCGGGTTGCGGGGCTACAGTTAGCGGTGCCTCTGGTATTACTGGGTGCGATCCATCCGATGGAAGCCGAATTGCACGAAATTCCCGGGCGGCCACGCTGGTTTATGGGAATGATGCCGTTTGGAGGGCGCAACCTGCGGGTGGTGGATACCGCTGAGTGGGTCATGGCGGGACGTGTCCCCGACGATGCGCGCGAAGGTTATCGTTTTGTGATCAGGCTGGATGACAGTGACTGGGGACTGGCATGTGATAATGTGGCGCAGTCGTTCAGATTGCACCCGGATGATGTGAAGTGGCGCTCTGAGCGCAGCCGGCGGCCTTGGCTTGCGGGCACGGTGATTGATCAGATGTGTGCCTTGCTGGATGTCAGGGCGATGTCGCACCTGCTGTCCCGCGCCGAGACTGAACACCAGCTCGATCTGAGCTGAACCGAATTAATGCGTCAGCCTTCGATGAGGCTGGCACGCTTTGTGCCCTGTTCTATAGTAAGGGGCATACGTGTTGGAATTTTGACAGTTCATATGCGGTGCCCCCGGGGCGCCCGTGACGGAGACGTAGCACTATGGCAGCCCCAAGCGGACAGCAGACCCAAAGCCAGGAAAACAAAGTACTCCAGTACGTTACTTTCCGGCTTGATGACGAAACTTACGGTATTGATGTAATGCAGATCCAGGAAGTGCTGCGTTACACGGAAATCGCACCTGTACCGGGTGCGCCGGATTATGTACTGGGCATCATCAACCTGCGCGGCAACGTGGTGACGGTGATTGATACCCGCCGGCGCTTTGGCCTAATGGATGCTGAAGTCACCGATGCAACGCGCATTGTCGTGATGGAGTCTTCCCAGCAGGTGATGGGTATTCTGGTGGATTCGGTAGCCGAAGTGGTTTACCTGAAATCCAGCGAGATCGAGACTGCACCCAACGTGGGGAACGAGGAGAGCGCCAAGTTCATCCAGGGTGTATGCAACAAAAACGGTGAACTCATTATACTGGTTGAGTTCGACAAAATGCTGGCAGGTCACGAGTGGGCGGAAATCGCCTCGCTCTGACACCCCCGATACCCCGGGTGTGATGCTGCCAGATCAGGAGAAGAGAGATGGCAGACTGGCAAAGCATGGCACCCTGGGCACTCACCGCAATTGTGATGACACTGCTTGGCATTCAGACAGTGCTCAACCGCCGGCGCATCCAGCGTCTGGAAGCACGTTTTCGTGATAGCTTCGAAACCTTCGGGCGTGAACTGCATGCGACCAGCAGCGGCAGCATGGGCGTAGGGCAGCGGGTTATTGCCTGCGAGCGTGGTGTTCATGAGTTGCGTCGTGCAATGGAAGAAATGCGTCAGAATGATCCGTTGCGCGTCTCTTATGACGAAGCATCGCGACTTGTCGATCTTGGTGCCAACGTTGATGAACTGATGAACAACTGCGGCATTTCCCGTCCTGAAGCGGAGTTGGTCTCAGCGTTGCGCAAGCGTCAGGTTGCCTGATCGGACGGATCGAATAGCACAAGCGGGCGGGGCGCTAGGTCTCGGATCTGACGTCGTCCGGTGTTCGGCCCTGCAAGTGAAAAGCGAATGACAGAATTTCGGCGATCACTCGGTACAGGGTTTCCGGAATTTCAGCATCAAGATCCAGCCGGGCAAGAATGCCCGCCAGTTCGGCGTTCTCGAAAAGCGGAACGCCATTCTCTTTTGCGATTCGAATGATCTCTCTCGCCAACTCGTCGGTGCCGGTAGCGGCAATCGTCGGGGCGCGTTTGCCGTCATACTTGAGCGCAACGGCCGAATCCCGACGATACGCTTTGTCATCTGTCTGCTGTGTCATGCCTTGATATCCACCAATCGATGATCCAACTGGGTCCGCGCAGTTTGCGGCTGACCACGCCGGCATTCCAGCTCTACCACTTCTAGTCCCAGTTCGGTCAGCCTTTTCCGCAGTGCCGGTAACTCTTCGTTTGCCTGTCGCAAGGTATCCGTCTTGTCTGCCCATATGCGGGTTGAAATCTGCTGGTGCTGAAGGGCTGCCTCGAAAGTTACAGCGCCGGCTTCGTCCAGATCGAGAGACAGCGTTAACCTCCATTCGGTTACCTTGCGACGCGCGCGCTGAGCCTGGTTGCTGTCGTCAGGGTCGTGGCGTTCGAGACGCAGCTGTGCTGTCCGGGGCTGCTCCTGGGTATCCAGCCATGGAAGCTCCAGTAGCCAGGTGGGTGCGGCCGGGCCATCTACCGTGGTGCGCGTGGTCAGTGTCTGGCTATGAAGCTGATTAACCGTAATACGGTTCAGCATGCCGGCGAGCAAACGCAGCATCTGGCCGGTCGTCATGGTGTCCTGACGGGCGACGGGCATCTGCGTGGAGACGGCCTGGGGGAACTGCAGCGGTGACTGCACCAGATCGTCACTGGTCATTGGGGTATAGCGGTTGAAAGCTTCGGGCTGTTCACCCTGAGCTGTCAGCAATGCTGCCACCACTCGACCCAGTGCCAGCTTGAGGTCGGTCTGGGCGCCTTCGGGCGAGCGCGTCAGCCTGGATTCGGCGAACAGGCCGCTATCCTGCACCCATTTGCGCAACGTCTGAATTGGATCGCTATTGGTGCCGGGCGTGAGTTCCCCGGCTTTGGGCAGGTGCTGGACCAGCGATTGTAGTGCACTGCGTACGGATTCCAGTGCGCTGGCATTGAGCTGTTGCAGGGGGCTTGCCTGCGAGGCACTGCTGTTAAGCACTTGAGATAGCTGTGCCAACCCCTGATCAAGTCGGTGCTGCCACGGCAAGTGTTGGGCAAGTTGCTGGGCTATGCGGGCCTGAGGGGTACTGCCGCCTTGAAGCTGCTCCATCAGTCGCAACTCGTTGCCGATTCTCACCATGCTGAGCCAGTCGCCGGGCTGAAGCTTGGCGTCACTGTTGACGACCAGCGGCTTGCCGCGCACATCCAGTAGCAGCTGCTCAGGTAACGAGCCTGTTTTCTCAAGCACCCGGGTGACCTTGGCCAGTACCTGCTGGCTTTGACGGAGCTGCAGCTGATCCAGTAGCTGACGTGCATCAAGGGCCTCGCCCGCCACTTTTCCTGTGGCGGTTGCGGCTGCACTTTTGGCGGGTATTGGCTCCGGTGTTGGCCGGGGCTGACCGGAATCCGGTAATTTCATCTGCTGTCTTCTGTTCGCTTGGTCATTGCACCGCAGGGTGAGCCCGGGACGGCGCTCTATTGTTCTTCAGTTTCAGGCTTCTAGAGTACGCTAATCCGGCTTTCTTTGCCCATTGGCCGTGCCCGTTCTGTTAACGAATTAATCCGGCGGGATATCGCGCTGTTTGTTGCTCTGGCAGGGCACTAAAGCCTCGCTCGTGACGTTTTGTAATATCACCCCAACAATCGGCGACGGGGCAAGGCAAACTGGTGTCAGTTTCGTTATAATTTGCGACGCATATTTTCCGCCCCTGTCGTCAGTATAGTGAATATGACGCGTGGCCATTCCTCGCTATTCAGGATACCCAATGCCAGTTCCACTTCTACAAGCCAGCGGCCTTTCCTGTGAGCGGGACGACCGGCTGCTTTTTGTCGATCTGGAGCTGGCGGTTGCGCCTGGCGATTTGCTACAGATCGAGGGCCCCAACGGGGCGGGGAAAACCACCTTGTTACGTATGCTTGCGGGTCTGCATACAGGGTTTGAAGGTGATATTCGGTGGTGTGGCGAACCCCTTGCACGGCAGCGAGAGCATTTTTTGCGCAACCTGCTTTATATTGGCCACCGCCCGGGGATCAAGCCTTTGCTGACGCCGCTGGAGAATCTTCGCGCCCAGCTTTCCGGCAAGCCCGGTGTAGGCGATGAACAGCTCGAATCAGCTCTGGATGCGGTGGCGTTGTTCCCGTTTATTCATGTCCCTTGTCATCATCTTTCAGCAGGGCAGCAGCGGCGTGTCGCACTGGCTGCGTTGTATCTCTCGGATGAGCCGTTGTGGATTCTGGACGAAGCCTTTACCGCCATCGACAAGGATGGCGTGGCATCGCTCGAACGCCTGCTGCATAAACGTATGTCGGCTGGCGGTGCGGTTATTCTGACGACACACCACCCGCTGCATGTAGACGGTGCCCGTTTACTGTCGCTGGCCAGGTTTGCGCCTGCAGCTGAGGATTTATTTTGAGCGCGATGCTGAAATTACCTCGTCTTACCCCCCGTCAGGAAAGCCAGCCTGTTTTACCGGCACTGCTGGGCGTGTTGCGCCGTGATCTGCTGGCCAATTTCCGCCGTCGTCAGGAACTGTTCAATCCGCTGATCTTCTTTGTGATGGTGGTGGCGCTATTTCCGCTTGGCGTTAGTCCGGAGGTTGAGTTTTTACGCCAGTCCGGTGCCGGTATCCTTTGGGTTGCGGCATTGCTGTCGACCTTGTTGTCGCTCGATCATCTGTTTCGTCATGATTTTGACGAAGGGGTACTCGAGCAAATGTTGCTTCAGCCACAGCCGCTCTACCTGATGGTATTGGTCAAGGTGTTCAGTCACTGGCTGGTCACCGGGCTGCCGCTGGTGCTGATGACGCCGGTGCTCGGGGTAATGTTGCATCTCGACGGGAACTCTATCGGGTACCTGTGTCTAACCTTGCTGGTCGGAACACCGGTGTTGAGTTTTATCGGGGCTATTGGTGCGGCACTGACTCTGGGTCTCAGGTCGGCTGGCATACTGCTTTCTTTGTTGATTATTCCGCTTTATATCCCGGTCCTTATTTTCGGTACCGGCACGGTTACGGCAGTGGCAGCCGGTTTACCGGTGGGGAGCTATATCGCGCTGCTGGGGGCTTTGCTGGTCGTCGCTATTACCTGTGCCCCTTTTGCGACCGCTGCTGCATTGCGCATCAGTGTTTCGAACAGTTGATTGGAGTCTGAACAGATGTGGCAGTTTTTTCACAAGCTGGGTTCGCCCAAATGGTTCTACGGTATCGCATCGCGTTTCATGCCGTGGCTGTTGGGCTCCAGCCTTCTGCTTATGGTGGCAGGGATGGTCTGGGGGCTGGCATTTGCACCGCCTGACTACCTGCAGGGCAACAGTTACCGAATCATTTTCATTCATGTACCCACGGCCTTTCTTGCACAGTCTGCCTACGTGATGATGGCAGTTGCCGGCATTGTGACGCTGGTCTGGCGCATGAAACTGGCGGATGTTTTTGTCAAGGCGGTGGCGCCGGTGGGCGCAGTGCTGACGTTTCTGGCGCTGTTTACAGGTGCGGTATGGGGCAAACCAACCTGGGGCACCTGGTGGATCTGGGACGCCCGACTAACCTCCATGCTGATCTTGCTCTTTCTCTACTGCGGCGTAATTGCGCTGGGTAATGCGATTGCTGACGAAAAATCGTCGGCCCGCGCTGTGGCAGTGCTGGTATTGGTTGGCGTCGTCAACATACCGATTATCAAATACTCCGTAGAGTGGTGGAACACGCTGCATCAGCCCGCCACTTTCAAGCTGACCGAGAAACCCAGCATGCCACCGGAAATGTGGGTGCCGCTGCTGGTGATGGTGTTGGCGCTCTATCTTTTCTTTGGCTGGATCGCGTGTTTACGTATGCAGAATGAAATTCTTTATCGGGAACGCCGGTCGAGCTGGGTCAAAGCCATCATGGGCACCGGTAACGCCCGCGCGTCGGCCAAGGTGACAGACTGATGGCTTTTGATTCCCTTCAACAGTTTTGGGAAATGGGCGGGCACGGTCCTTACGTGTGGACCTGCTATGGCGTATTTGTTGTGGCCATCGTCGCACTGGTGATCTGGTCTCGGGCACAGCGTCGACAGGTGATTCGCCGTGAACAGTGGCAGCAGCGTCTACGTAGCCATCAGCAGGCAAAGGCCGCTGAATCGTCCCCCGTATCTGCTTCAGACTTAGACAACGAGACGCTGTAATGCACCCACAACGCAAACGACGACTGACCATTATTCTGTTTCTCCTGGTAGGGCTGGGTATCGCGGTCGGGCTGGTCACCTATGCATTTCGCCAGAATATCAACCTGTTCTACGATCCCAGTCAGATAGCGGCAGGAGAGGCGCCGGCTGATGTGCGTATCCGCGCCGGCGGCATGGTCGAGGAGGGCAGTGTTGAACGTGATCCGGACAGCCTTCTGGTGAGTTTTAATGTCACCGATTTCAAACACTCGGTGACCATGCAGTACACCGGTATCCTGCCGGATCTGTTTGCAGAAGGTCAGGGCATCGTGGCGATGGGAAAAATGAATAATGATGGCGTGTTTGTGGCGGACCAGGTGTTGGCCAAACACGACGAGAATTACATGCCGCCGGAAGTTGCCAAAGCAATGAAAGGTAAATCGCCGGCGGCGGATACGTCTACCAACTGAGCTGTGGGCCTAATCGGGCCGTCAACACAACAAATACATCGTTTTGGAGAAGTGAATGGTTCCCGAGTTTGGCCATTTCGCACTGATACTCGCGTTACTGCTGGCAGGATTGCTCGCCGTTATTCCCATGGCCGGATCCCTGACGGGGCGGCCGGCGCTGCTGGCATTTGCCCGCCCGCTTGCGTGTGGACAGTTTGTTTTTGTGGCGATTGCGTTCGCAGCATTGACGCAGGCCTTCCTCACGGATGATTTCTCAGTGGCCTATGTGGCCAATAACAGCAACAGCATGATGCCCTGGTACTATAAATTCAGTGCAGTCTGGGGCAGTCACGAAGGTTCTTTGTTGTTGTGGATTCTGATTCTCGCCGGCTGGACTCTGGCCGTTGCCGCCTTTAGCCGCAAGCTGCCATCGGACCTTGTTGCTCAGGTGCTGTCGATTATGGGCGTGATCAGCGTGGGGTTCTTGCTGTTCAGCCTGGTGACCTCCAATCCGTTTGAGCGCCTCTTGCCGAATATCCCCACTGATGGTGCAGACCTGAACCCGCTATTGCAGGATTTTGGTCTGGTCGTGCATCCGCCTATGCTCTACATGGGGTACGTCGGCTTCTCGGTGGCGTTCGCGTTTGCTATCGCTGCATTGATTAACGGTCGGCTCGATGCTGCCTGGGCTCGCTGGTCGCGCCCATGGACAACGGTTGCCTGGTGTTTTCTGACCGTCGGCATTGCGCTGGGTAGCTGGTGGGCCTATTACGAGTTGGGCTGGGGCGGCTGGTGGTTCTGGGACCCGGTTGAAAACGCATCATTACTGCCCTGGCTTGCGGGCACTGCGCTCATGCATTCACTTGCGGTGACAGAAAAGCGGGGCGTGTTTAAAAGCTGGACGGTGCTGCTCGCAATTATCACCTTCTCGCTTAGCTTGCTGGGAGCCTTCCTTGTGCGCTCGGGCGTTTTGACGTCGGTTCACGCCTTTGCGTCGGACCCGGAGCGCGGTCAGTTCCTGATCGCGCTATTGGCGATTACCATAATCACATCGCTCACACTCTACGCGTTCCGTGCACCGGTGGTGCATACCCGCGTGCGCTACGGCTCGATGTCCCGCGAGATTTTCCTGCTACTCAACAATGTACTGCTGATGGCGGCGATGTTGCTGGTGCTGGTTGGAACACTCTACCCGCTGGTACTCGACTATCTCGACGCAGGCTCTCTGTCAGTCGGTGAACCCTTCTTCAACCTTACCTTCAGCCCGGTTGCGATAGCGATATCACTGTTGATGGGTGCGGGCATCTTCTCTCGCTGGAAGAAAACGGATGGCGGCTGGCTGGGGCGCCAGGTGCTCTGGCCGGCATCGATCAGCCTGCTGCTGGCGGTTGCCGTTCCATTGTGGATGGGCGAGCTCAAACCCTGGGCCTTTGCGGGTTGCTTTGCTGCTGCATGGATTCTTGTCGCCACCGGTCGCGATCTGTGGATGAAATCGTCGTCCAAACAGGGGCATTGGCATGGCCTCAAACGTCTTACCCGCAGTTATTACGGCATGGTGATCGGTCATCTGGGTGTGGCCGTCATTATGGCCGGCGCGACCGTGGTGACCGGCTATGGTATTGAGCGGGATGTGCGAATGGTGGAGGGCGATACCACCTCGATCGGTGATCTTACATTCCGTTTCTCAGGTATCAGCCACCATGAAGGACCGAATTACTCTGCCGAGCGTGGCACCTTTGATATCACCCGCGATGGCGAGCCTGTGGCCACCCTGTATCCGGAAAAGCGGGTATACCGTGTTCAGCGGAGCGTGATGACCGAGGCAGGTATTGATGCCGGATTATTCCGCGACCTGTTTGTGGCACTCGGAGAACCTGTAGGTGACGATGCCTGGGCCGTTCGGGTGCAATACAAACCGCTGATGCGCTGGGTATGGTTGGGCGCATTGCTGATGGCGCTGGGTGGTGCGCTGGCAATTTCTGATAAGCGTTACCGGATTCGGGTTAAGCAGAATGCCGCGAAAACCAATGCTGTATCCTCAAACGACCCGAAATCAGAGCCGGTTACAGGAAACGCCTCATGAAGCGGTTGCTACTGTTTATTCCCTTGTTGTTGGCGGTTGGTCTTGGTGTGGTGTTATTTGCCGGTATCGGCAAAGACAAGTCGGCGCTTGAGTCCGCGTTGATTGGCAAACCCATGCCGGAATTCGAGTTGGCGTCGTTGCAGAACCCGGACCAGCGATACCGTTCGGATGTGTTTGAACAGAAGGTGGTGTTGCTGAATGTGTGGGGCACCTGGTGTCCGTCATGTCGGGTTGAGCATCCAGACCTGGTGCGCCTTGCCCGCGATGAGGGTGTGCCCATATATGGCCTGAATTACAAGGATAACCGTGACGCAGCTTTGCAGTGGTTGGATGAGCTGGGCAATCCTTATGAACTGGTGTTGTTTGATCCCCAGGGCAAACTGGGTTTTGACCTCGGCGTTTACGGTGCCCCCGAAACCTACATTATTGATTCAAAAGGAATCGTCCGGTTCCGTCATGTTGGCGTGGTTGATAATGAGCTCTGGGAAACTGAACTTGAGCCCCGAATCCGCGAATTACGGGAGGACAGTTAATTGAGACCCCTGATTCTTGTGATTCTCCTGTGCGTTGTGGGTACAGTCCAGGCCAGCACGGAGTCTTATCCGTTGGCGTCTGATGCTGACCGCGAGCGGTTTCAGGAGCTGACCAAAGAACTGCGTTGCCCCAAGTGCCAGAACCAGAGTATTGCCGATTCCAATGCGCCAATTGCCAGCGACATGCGCGAGGCTGTGCATAAGCTGGTGCAGGAAGGGCAGAGCAATGAAGACATCATGCTGGCGATGACCTCCCGGTTTGGTGAATTTGTGCGCTATCGGCCTGAACTGGACCCTCGCACCTTCCTGCTCTGGTTTACGCCGTTGATTGTGATTGTTCTGGGTTTGATCGCCGTGGCGATCGTCGTCATAAGGTCGCGCCGAAATGCGACATCAGAACCGGTTTTAACCGAGGACGAGCGCAGTAAGGTGGATGCCATGCTGGCGCAAGTCGACGACCCCGATGCACCGGACAATGGCCGTTAATGGCGCTGGCGCCTCGAAAGCTTAATGATAGCCGTGCCAGAAGCGCCTGGTTATCCCTGACTCCTAAATTCTCTGAATGGTTTGATTTATGACAACCGCTTTCTGGCTGGCCATCGTGGCATTGATCGGGCTGGCACTGGTTTTTGTGCTGTATCCGCTTTTTTTCTACCGCCCTGAAAAAGAAGCTGTTAATGATATTCGCCATCAAAATCTGCTGGCCTATCGCTCCCGTATCGCCGAACTGGAGGCCGAAAAGGAAGCCGGTAACCTGGATGACGCGACCTATCAGCAAATGAAAGAGGAACTGGCTGGCAGCCTGCTGGATGATGTCGACAAGACGTCGGGCCGCAAGGTGCCGGCAGGAAAGCGACCGGTGGGGCGTGGCTCGGCGATTGCGATCGGGCTGGCAAGTGTTGTGGCGATTCCGGCGCTGGCGTTCTATCTGTATGACAATTGGGGCGCTGTGCCGCAGATTGAACAATGGCAAACCATGCGCGATATGCAGGCGTCGTCTCAGCCCGAAGGGCAACAAATGGCGGCGCTGGCACAAAAACTCCGGGAGCGGCTTGAAGAGCAGCCCGACAACCTTCAGGGCTGGGCGATGCTGGGCCGGACCTACATGAACCTTGAAAACTATGGCGAAGCAGCCTGGGCTTTCGAGCGTCTGGCCGGGCAGGTCGAGGGGGCACCGAATGAAGCCGCGACGGCCTGGGGTCTGGTCGCGCAGGCGCGATTCTTTGATAGTAAGGGCAAAATGACAGCCCCGGTGACGACGGCAATAGCAAATGCCCAGCAGCGCAACCCTGATGAAGTGAATGCGCTGGGTTTGCTGGGTATCAACGCGTTTGAGAGTGGCGAATACCAGCAATCGATTGATTACTGGGGGCGCATTGTCAAAGCCGCGCCTGATCACCCGCAACTGCCTTCGATTCGCAGTGGTATTGCTGAAGCCTATCGTCGGCTGGGTAAGCCGTTACCCCAGGAGCTGGCGGCACCGGAAGGCGCCAAAGTGACGGTAAGTGTCTCTTTGGCAGAGGCCTTCCAGGATCAGGTGGCACCGCAAACGACGCTATTTATCTTCGCCCAGAATGCCGAGGGTTCGCCGATGCCACTGGCGGTTGCGCGATTACAGGCATCCGATCTCCCTGCGACCGTGACACTGGATGACAGCATGGCCATGGCGCCTACCGCTCAGTTGTCAGATGCCAGCAAGGTAATACTTACGGCACGTCTGTCCCCCGCGGGTTCAGCGCAACCGCAAACCGGCGATTGGCAGGGCCAGATTGGGCAGCCGCTGGTGCTGGCCGACTATGACGGTCAACCCGTGAAACTGGTGATTGATCAGCAACTGCAATAAGACAGAGCGGTAATGTAGCTGCCGAAGCGGGGCTGTTGATCGCCGCATCAGCGGCTGTTGATGTGATAACCGGCCCCGGCGGAGAGGCTGCGGAGCCGGCTTATGCTGATCCCTGTCAGCGTGAACCTGATGCGCTGTGAAGGGCTTGCGGGTAGAGTGGCGCCAGTGACTCATCTTTGGTTGTCGTCTGCGCCTGCTCTCTCAGCGCGTTCAGCTTTTCTTTCAGACCGCTTCCGTCCCATGGGGAGGCCGCTGCGTCCCTGGCGTAAAGGTGCCGCTGCAGCTTGCTCAGTGCAGCTTCAAGTTCGTTATCGCCGCTAAAGCGAGCCACATCTCCAGCACTCCTGAATCTGTGACCGCCAAAACGTGCCGCGGCCCATTGGGGCATCAGCGTCAGCGCTTCGTCGCTTCCCGCTTCAACTGCGCTGGTAAGTTTTTTGAACAATGTGGGTTCGCTGTTGTTCTGAACAGGGCGTTCAGTGCCACCGTCTGCGCTCTGCTTGTGCTTTCTGTTCAGCCACCAGAACAGCACAGTCAGCGCCCAGCCCGTTGCCAATATGAGGCTTATCCAAAGCCAGAGGTTGGCGGATTCAACATTGTTGGCGGTCGTTGTTTGTTCAACCTTGTTCCCTGAAGATGGCGGGGCAGGTGTGCCGGCCTGGTCGGATTTCGCCGGTGGCACGGCTGCGGGCGCCCCTTTACCGGGGGTAATCGTCAGGGTTTGTTCGGGTATAACCGCAACCCGCTCCTGATCATTTACGGTGTCCCACCAGGGCACGCGGGTTTCTGGCAGCGTAATCTTGCCAGGGCTTACCGCCACCAGTGCAGTGGATTGCGTGCGGGACGAGGTTACCGTGCGACTGTCGACGCTGGAGTCCAGCTCGGGGCTGTCCGGATAGCTTCGCACGGCGTCCGGATACTGCATCTCCAGCGGGGGCAGAGCCGACCCCAGAAGCCCGAGTGCGCTGAGTTCTACCGTGCGCGTGATGCTCTTGCCCGCTGCGATCGAACGCCCGGGATCGCTCCAGGTTTCATTCAGCTCAAGGCTCGATGCGGGTAGCCAAGTCTTACCTGTGAATGATGCCGGAATATCCTTGACCGGGATATCCAGTGGCGCAGAGGTATCACGCAGGAAGTTGAGCCGACCATCGGGACCTCGTGCCTGTCCGTTGAAAGCGATACCTTTGATATGGAGGGTGCCTGCGGTTTGCGGATAGATCACATACTTCCGCTCGACCACATGGTAATTGGCGTTGCTGTGGATGCGGGAATATTCCTTCTGTTCCCCCATGGTTTCAATGATGGCGTCATCCTGCTCGGGCTGGGCAAGGTCACCCCGAATCAGATTGCCCTGGTAATACAATTGCACCGTGAGGATCAGTTGTTCCTGCACATAGACATCAGACTTGTCGGCAGTGACGTCGACAAAAGCGGGCGGCGCTGTGCCATCTGGCGGCGGCGCTGCGCCAGGTCGCACGGTAATCGTTAGTGGGCTCGACTGGGCATCGCGGAAATTGAGCGAGGGTATGGTGAGCGTGCCCGCCTTTTTCGGAACCAGCTGGTAGGTCCAGGTAATGGTCGCGGTTGCATCACCATTGACAGAATTGAGGCTGTATTTCTGATGGTTGCCGACGATTTCGAAGTCTTGTTGCAGTGCCTTGATTTCAGGCTCGGGTAGCTGCAGGTCGTTGAGGTTGAAAAGCGTGTCGAGATCCATCGTGAATGGCATCTGGCCTGTCACTGTCATCGTCAGTGTCTGATTTTCGTGAAGTGTGGTGCGATCCACCTGAACGTCCAGTTGCTCCGCTGCCAGCGCATTGGTGGTCAGCACCAGACTAACGATCAGCGCAATCTGTCGAAACAGAGAGATAAGAGGGCTGCGGGCCCACTGCCTTGCGTGCCTTACCATGGTGTATCGCCTTCCGCTTGTTGCTGATTGCTGCGTTCCCGGTACTGCAGCAGGAATTTTCGGCGCATCAGGCCCGACGGGTCGTCGGGGATGCGTCTGAGCCATTGTTCTTCGCTCTGGGACAGCGGCTGCGTCTCCAGTGGCTCTGCGCTGGAGGCTTGTGATTGTTGCTCTGCACTGTCGCCATTTGCCTGCTCTCCCTGGCCATTTTGTGGCTGGGACGGCTGCTGAGCCTGCGAATCGTCATCCTGCTGGGTCTGGCCGTTTGAGTCAGCCTGGTTTTGAGGGTCTTGCTGATCCTGTCCATCAGAAGACTGGCTTTGGCTGTTGTTCTGCTGCTGATCGCCGTTCTGACCCTGCTGGTTTTGTTGCCCTTGCTGATCGTTTCCGGATTCCGAATTGTCTTGTTGTTGCTTGCCGTCGCCATTTTGTTGCTGGTCTGACTGGTTTTTCGAATCCTTGTTCTCGTCATCCTGCTGCTGTTCTTTTTGTTGTTCCAGTAGCTTCTTCACAAGATCGCGATTGAAGGTTGCGTCGGCATGGTCGGGCTGTTTCGCCAGAGCATCATCGTACGCATCGATGGCCGCCTGGAGTTTGCCATCGCGGGCGAGGGCATTGCCCCGGTTGTATTCAGCTTCCGCAGTGTCGCTCTGGCTGAAGCGTTCGTTAGCCTTGCTGAAATCGCCAGCCCGGTATAGCGCAGAACCTTGCCATTGGGGATCAGTGAATTTGTCAGCTGCAGCCGCTGGATCGTCTGCAATCAGTTGCTCGCCGCGCTGATCCGGTCGGGACCAGAGATCATCCCAATCCATGGCATGGGCCGGTTGCGGAATCAATGGCAACAGCATCAGCGGAACCAGCAGAAGGGCACCCCGGCGCCAGGCGATGAGTGCCAGAGGCAGCATCAGCCAGAGCAGCCAGTATCCGTCGTCCTGCCAACGCTGGACAGACAGGTCACGATCACTTTTTTGCCAGTCGTCGCTATCGGCCGCCCGAAGGCCCAGCGAGCGTATGTCGGTGTCATCAAGGGTGATTTTCATACCTGTCCCGCCTAACGACTGAGCCAGCTGATTCATGGGTCCGGATTCGGCTTTTGCGATGACCACCTTGTCCTGATCACGGATAAATCCGCGCTTGGGCAGCGGAATCGGGCCACCCTGTTCTGTGCCGACCGTAATGGCATTGAGGCTGTAGCCGGTGCCTTTGAGTGTCTGCCTGATACTGTCGGGATCATCATCCCGGATGCCATCGGATACCAGCAGTATGCGACCGGCACCGGGAGCGCCTTGGGCAAGCAGCGTTTTTGCCTGCTCGACCCCCAGATCAGCGCGATTGCCACTGGCGGGCATCATAAGGGGGTCAATAACCCCCAGAAGGCTTTCGATGGTCTTGCGGTCGTCCGTCAATGGAGTGACAACATGGGCGTCGGCGGCGTATACCACCAGCCCGGTGAAGCTGCCTTCGCGCTGGCTCAGAATATCGCGGATTTTGCGTTTGGCCTGGGTCAGGCGATCCGGTTCAACATCGGTTGCCAGCATCGACAATGACATGTCCAGCACAATCACCAGACTGTCATTCTGCTGCTGCAGCGGGGTAGGTGCCTCCCGCCAACTGGGGCCGGCCAGACTGACCGCGCTCACCAGAATCAGGATGGCCAGCAGAATGCCGGGCCGCCGCTGCTTCTGAGTCACCGCATCGGCATCACCAACAAGAGGCGCCAATAGTGCAGCAGGAATGATGCGGTGCCAGCCACTCTGGCCATGGCCCCGGTGACGCATCACCAGTGGAATCAGCGGCAACAGCAGAAGCAACAACAGGCCCAGTGGGCGCAGGAAATGGAAATCACTCATGCGTGCCCCCGGCTTTGCGATCGCTGACAAAGGTGATGGCATAACCCAGCGCTAACAGCGCCAGGGCAATGCCTGCCGGCCAATAGTAGAGCGCCTTGGTCGGGCGGTAATGCTTGCCTTCGAGCTCAATCGGCTCCAGTTGATTGATGTTCTCGTAGATTAACTCAAGCTCGGGGGTGCTGCGGGCGCGAAAATATTGTCCACCGGTTTTGTCCGCAATACGCTTGAGCAGGGCTTCATCCAGATCTCGTGAGGGGTTGACTCGTCGGGAGCCCAGAAACCCTCGCTGTATCATGGATTCCGCGCCCATGCCGATGGTGTAGACCCGCACGCCGGCCGACGCCGCAATATCGGCGGCCTTGTCCGGACTGACCTCGCCAGCCGTGTTGGCACCGTCTGTCAGCAGAATGAGCACGCGCTGTTCCTGGGGGCGATTGCGAAGGCGTTTGACGGCCAGTCCAATGGCGTCGCCGATGGCGGTTGCGCGGCCCGCCATCCCGATCTGCGCTTCCTGCAACAGGGTGCGAATCGTATCGTGATCAAACGACAACGGCGCCTGAATATAGGGCTGGGTACCGAAAAGCAGCAATCCCAGGCGATCGCCTTCACGTTGGGTGATGAAACTGTTCAGTACATTTTTGACCGCGATCAGTCGGTTCACCTGGCGCTGGCCCAGCACCATGTCCTCTTCCTCCATACTTGGCGAAATATCAACCGCGAGCAGCAGGTCGCGACCGGTGACCGGGAGTTCTACCGCTTCGCCGATGTATTGCGGGCGGGCCAGGGCGACAACCAGAAGCGCCCATGCCGCCAGGAGCATCAGCGAGTGCCAGATTGAGCGCCGGTTTCCGGTGCGACTGACGCCGGGTAAGTCGCTCAGCCAATGGCCCACAGGGATTTCGGGAGCGGCGACCTGATCGGCCTGGTGCCGTCGCCTGCGCCACCAGAGTAGCGGCAGGAGTATGAGTAATAACAACCAGGGATAGGCGAGCTCTAGCATTTCTGAGCCCCCAGCCAGGTTTCAGCGACTTTGCAGGCGGTCTCTGTAGAAATTGTGGGCACCGGTTGCCAACTGCTGGCCACCAGTCCCTGCACCTCTTCTGGCGTCAGCGCCGGTTGGGTTTCCAGCAGAAACTGGCGCCAGCGATCCCCTGACAGGCTCTGCGGATGAGCGTCAGGGTAGCGCTGGCGCGCGCAGCGTTTCAGCAAGGCGTTGAGGTCAGTGAACCATCCGGGATCGGCGGATTGTCGTTGCTTAAGCATTTTCAGTTCGGCGCGAGCGGTTTTAATCCAGCGATTGCGTTGCTGGCGTCGCCGTAGAAATACCGCGAGACAAATCAATGCCACCAGCACCAGCGCCGCCAGAATCCACCAACCCGGGGCTGGTGGCCAGAAACCACCGGGATCGGGTAAGTGGATGTCCCGCAGATTGGCTAGTGGGTCGGGTTGTGCTGTTGGTTGTGTCATTCGTTATCTTTCATTATTGATTCGATTGGCTGTCGCCAGGATCTGCCGGTCGATTTCACCACAGACGAACGTTTATCCGATTCGGCCCCGTGGGCCCAGAATACTTTTAAGCACGTGCGAGGGCTGCTGGCCCGTGTACAGGTCGCTCACGCCAACGCCCGCCCTGCGAAAACAGTGGCTGATGTCCCGTTCGTGCTGCGCGACTTTTTCTGCAAACGCCTTGCGGAAAGCGGGGTTGCCCGCATCAAACCAAAGAGGGCCATTGGCGCCGGCAACGGCAAAACGGCCCTTTTCCGGCAGCTGCTGTTCCAGCGGATCAATTACCCGCAGCGCACTGACAGTATTGTGCCGCGCAATCTGGGCAATCAGGGCGGGGGTCTCGCTGGAGATGTTCATAAAGTCGCTGATGATGAAGATACGACTCCCGGTGTGGGCGATCCGGCGGGTTTCCTGCAGGGCGTGATCCAGTGCCAGAGCCCGCCCGGCTGGCGCCTCGGCGCTCACTGAGTGTCCGGGCTGGTGATCGTCCTGGCGCTGCACCATTGAATCGAGTAAACGCACGACAGCCTTGCGCCGCCGCTCCGGGCGCAGCACATCGCAGTGGTGGTCCGAAAATACGATCCCGCCCACCTGATCGCCTGCGTGTAAGCCCAGCCACGCAAGAATGCCGGTGACCTGTGCTGCTCGTACCCGTTTGTAGGCGCCTTCGCTACCAAAAAACAGGGAGTCGCCCAGATCGCAAAGCAGGAGTATGGGCCGCTCCCGTTCCTCTTCGTAAAGTTTGGTATGAGGGGATTGGCGGCGGGCTGTAACCCGCCAGTCGATACTGCGGATATCGTCACCGGGCTGGTAAAGGCGCACCTCGGCGAACGCCATACCGCGGCCTTTCTGGGCTGACTTGGCAAGCCCGGCTTTGCGGGTGGCGACCGGCCGGGAGCCTGGCAGTCTTAGCGCACGCGCATCAGCCTGCAGTCGGATCAGTGCCGGCAGATCAATGCGGGTTAAAGGTGAAGCGTCAGTCATTATGTTAAGCCGGTGATTATGCGGATACAGGGACGCGCTCAATCAGGCGCTGGATCACGTCGTCTGGTGTGATGCCATCGGCTTCTGCTTCAAAGGTCAGGAGTACCCGGTGGCGCAGCACATCAAAGGCGATGCTGCGGACGTCTTCGGGGCTGACAAAGTCGCGACCATCCAGCCAGGCTTTGGCCCGGGCGCAGCGATCCAGGGCAATGGTGCCGCGGGGGCTGGCACCAAAGGCTATCCAGCGTTCGAGCTCGGCGTCCACCGCACCCGGGTTGCGAGTAGCCAGCACCAGCGCGACCAGATAATCCTCAACAGCATCCGCCATAAAGAGCTCGCTGGCATCAAGCCGTGCCTGGAATATATCGTCAGGGCTCAGCCGCAGGTCGCTGGGGGCAATGCCATGCTGATAATCCCGCCGGGCGAGATGCAGGATGTCGCGCTCGGCACCGGCACTCGGGTAGTCAATGGTGACGTGCATCAGGAAGCGGTCGAGCTGTGCTTCCGGCAGGGGATAGGTGCCTTCCTGCTCAATCGGATTCTGGGTTGCCATCACAAGAAACAGCCGGTCCAGCGGAAAGGTTTTCATGCCCACGCTGACCTGGCGCTCACCCATCGCCTCAAGCAAAGCCGACTGAACTTTTGCCGGTGCCCGGTTGATTTCATCTGCCAGCACCAGATTGTGAAAGATAGGGCCTTTCTGGAATTCGAAGAGTCCGGTTTCAGCCCGGTAAATTTCGCTACCGGTGACGTCGGATGGCAGCAGGTCCGGGGTGAACTGGATCCTGTGGAAATCACCTACGATGTGATCGGCCAGGGTCTTGATGGCTGTCGTCTTGGCCAGTCCTGGCGCGCCTTCAACCAGCAAGTGTCCGTCGGCAAGAAGGGCAATGAGCAAGCGGTCAACAAGCTTTTCCTGACCTATGATCCTTTTCGCTAATTGGGTTCGTAATTCGCCGAAGATACGCTGTTGAGACATTGATCCTTCCATTTGTATGAACTGCCTGGATGTTTGGGCTGACGCGCTGTGAACGTTATCAGGATTGACACCAATGCCGGCATTCGCTCGTAGCGCCGAAAAACGCTCAGTGTTTGTAACCTGCCGGCAAAAATCAAGGGTTTGACTATGCTAGTGACTATACATGGGACGAAGCCGTTCAAGTGTTTCGGCAGTCTGTCACATTAATGCTGGCTGGGCCGTCAAATGAGACAGGTTTAAGCCAATTTTGTTTATTACCATTCATTCAGAAAGTCGGGGTCGAACATGAATGCGCTGACAGTCGCCAGCAAAGAACAGTTCCACGATCTGCTGGCTGAGGCCATTGCTGAAAAGATTGCCAAATCGGATGCTAAAAAGATCAGTGATTTTGCTGTGCAGCAACTTGCACATCTGCCGCTCAACGAGTTGTTGTCCCGACGATTTTCCGATGTTTACGGTTCGGTGTTGGCCGCCTGGCAGTTTCTTCAGCAGCGCGCGCCCGGTGACACCTCAGTGTCGGTGTTTAATCCCGATCTTGAAAGTGACGGTTGGCAGTCCACCCATTCCGTGGTGTTTATTCTGCATCCCAATATTCCGTTTCTGATCGACTCGATTCGCATTGCTATCAATCAGGAAGAAATTGGCACCCATACGCTCTACCACTCCATTCTGCAGGTTGAACGCGATCGCTCTGGCAAGCTCAAAAAGCTGCACAATCGCGACAAAGCGTCGAAAAAGGGTGAGTTTGAAGCACTGATCGTGTTGGAAATTGATCGTCACAGCGATCAGGAGGAACTGCGAGGCCTGGAGCAACAGCTGCAGAACGTGCTGGAGGAAGTGCGTATCGCGGTAGACGACTTCCCCAGAATGAAGACCAAAGCGGCGGAGATTCTGAAGGAGCTGGACAACTGCAAAGCCAAAATCAGTGACGATGATATCGCTGAGGCACACAGCTTTCTTCAATGGCTGGGAGATGACCACTTTACCTTTCTCGGGTACGACGAATACGATTTCGTGAACGAGAAGGATGGCATTCTGGTCAAACAGGTGCCCCATTCAGAACTGGGTATTCTGCGGGTTCACAACGAGCGTCCGGCCAAGGTGCGACTCGAGGAGTTGCCTCAGCGCACACGCACGGAGATGACCCGCACAGACGATATCTTTATTTTCGCCAAGTCAGCCCAGCGCTCCCGGGTTCACCGGCCGGCGTATCCGGACTACATCGCGGTCAAAAAATTCAACGCCAAGGGTGAGGTGATCGGTGAGCGTCGTTTCCTTGGGCTTTATACCTCACGGGTTTATCAGGAACGCCCTGATGAGATTCCGCTGCTGCGCCGGAAAGTAAATGAGGTGCTTGATCGGTCGGGGTTCCTCCGTGATGACTATGCCGGAAAGGAACTGGACCAGATTCTCGCCGTTTACCCGCGTGATGAATTGTTCCAGATAGAAACGGATAAACTCTATCGTACCGCGCTCGACATTCTGTACATCCAGGAACGCCGCATGTTGCGGGTCTTCATGCGGGAGGATGTCTATGGCCAGTTTGTGAACTGCCTGGCGTTCTTCCCGCGTGATATCTACAACACCGAATTGCGCCTGAAGGTTGAGGAAGTATTGATACGCAGTCTCGAGGCGGAAGATATCGAGTTTGTCACCCATTTCTCCGAATCGGTGCTGGCGCGGGTCCAGTTCACCATTCGTGTGCCTCAGGTCGAAAATCGCCAGATACCAGTTGCCGAAATTCAGGAGCAGACGATTGCACTGGCTCAATCCTGGCGCGATGGCCTGTCAGAAGCATTGCATGAAACCTACGGTGAAGAGCGCGGCAACGAATTGATCCGTCTGTATCACAATGCGTTCCCCGGCAGTTACCAGGACATGTTTTCACCTCGCCGTGCGGCGATTGATCTGGAGCACATCGTCAATGTGGCAGACTCTGACCGCATCGGCATGAGTTTTTACCGTGCGTTGGAGGAAGACGAAAGCACGCTCCACTTCAAGCTGTTTGCGCCCAATTCCCAGCTCCCTCTATCCGATGTGATGCCGATCTTCGGCAATCTGGGCTTCCGGGTGATCGGCGAGCATCCTTTCGAAATTGTGGATCGCAGTGGCAAACGTGTCTGGATCCATGATTTCTCACTGCAGGCGTACTCCGGCAAAGTGGTGGACATTCACCGTATTCGTCCGATATTTGAAGATCTGTTCGAGCGGGTCTGGTACGGAGAGGCGGAGAATGACAGCTTCAACCGGCTGGTGCTGGCGTCCTATTTCGACTGGCGCCAGATCGCCACGCTGCGTTCTTACGCGCGCTATATGCGCCAGATCAGAATCTCGAACAGCCAGACCTTTATTGCAACGACGCTTGTTAATCATGTCTCGCTGGCCCAGACCCTGCTGGAATTTTTCAGTGTCCGTTTCGATCCCGAGCGCAATCAGAGCCAGGGCAAGAGCGCTGCCGCCCAGCAGAAGCTGGAGCTGGAGTTCAACGCCGGTCTGGACGAGGTGGATAACCTCAGTGAGGACAGGGTGCTGCGCTTGTTCCTTGATCTGATCAAGGCAACCCTGCGCACCAACTATTACCAGCCGGATGCAGACGGCAACGCCAAAACCTATATCAGCTTCAAGTTCCGGCCCACAGATATTCCGGATATGCCGCTGCCGCTGCCGATGTTCGAGATCTTCGTGTACTCGCCGAGAGTCGAAGGTGTGCATTTGCGAGGCGGTAAAGTGGCTCGTGGCGGCTTGCGCTGGTCTGATCGGTTTGAGGATTACCGCACCGAAATACTGGGGCTGGTCAAAGCTCAACAGGTCAAAAACGCGGTGATTGTGCCGGTCGGTGCCAAGGGCGGCTTTGTCGCCAAGCAGTTGCCGGACAGCGGTGATCGCGACGCGTTCCAGAAAGAAGGTATCGAGTCCTACAAGACCTTTATTCGCGGCTTGCTGGATGTGACGGACAATCTCGTGGGTGGCGAAATCAGCCCTCCTGAAAAGGTCATTCGCCACGACGAGGATGATCACTATCTGGTGGTTGCGGCCGACAAGGGCACCGCGACTTTCTCTGATATCGCCAACGGCCTGGCCTCGGATTACAACTTCTGGCTCGGCGATGCATTCGCTTCCGGTGGCAGTCAGGGTTATGACCACAAGAAAATGGGCATTACCGCAAAAGGGGCATGGGTTTCGGTTGAGCGCCACTTCCGTGAGCTGGGCATTAATCCGGCCAAGGATGACTTCACGGTCATCGGGATTGGCGATATGGCCGGGGATGTCTTCGGTAACGGGCTGCTTCGCTCCGATCATGCCAAGCTGATCGCAGCATTCAACCACATGCATATCTTTGTCGATCCGTCACCTGACCCTGCCCGCAGCTTCAAGGAGCGGGAGCGGATGTTCGCGTTACCGCGTTCTGCATGGACGGATTACGACGAAAGCCTGATATCTGAAGGGGGCGGGGTATTTGCCCGCAGTGCCAAATCGATCCCGGTCAGCCCCCAGATGAAAAAACTGTTTGGTATCAAGTCGGATCGTGTACCGCCGAACATGCTGATCAGCCATATTCTGCGCACCCAGGCCGATCTGTTGTGGTTTGGCGGCATCGGCACCTACGTCAAAGGCAGTCAGGAATCCCACGGTGATGTGGGGGACAAGGCCAACGACGGCTTGCGGGTTAACGGCAAAGAACTGCAATGCAAGGTGATCGGTGAGGGCGGTAATCTGGGGATGACCCAGCTGGGCCGTATTGAGTTCGGTCTCATCGGCGGGCGGCTTAATACTGACTTTATTGATAACGCGGGCGGGGTGGATTGCTCTGACCACGAAGTCAACATGAAAATCCTGCTCAATCGGGTTGTAGCTGCCGGCGATCTTACCGAGAAGCAGCGCAATACCATGCTCGAGAAAATGACTGATGACGTCAGCGAACTGGTGTTGCTTAACAACTACCGCCAGACCCAGGCGCTGAGTATTGCTAATACGGAAGCGATCACGCGGCTTGAGGAATATCGGCGGCTGATTATCAATATGGAGTCTGCCGGCAAGCTGAACCGGGAGCTGGAATTCCTGCCGGATGAAGAAACGCTCGCCGAGCGGAAAGTGAAAAAGCAGGGGCTTACCCGTCCCGAATTGTCAGTGTTGATCTCCTACGTCAAAGGCGACCTCAAGCAGGAGCTGATCGAAAGCGACTTGCCGGATGAGCCGTCATTGGCGTCGGAAATGAACAAGGTCTTCCCGACAGCGCTGACCAAAAAATTCGGCAAGGAATTGAGCGAACACCAGTTGCGGCGCGAAATTATCGCCACCCAGATCGCCAACGACATGGTGAACCACATGGGGATTACCTTTGTGGATCGGCTGGAGCAATCCACCGGCGCGTCACCTTCGGCTATTGCCCAGGCCTGGATCATCGCCCGGGATATTTACCGTGTAGACGAGTGGTGGAACAAGATTGAGGCGCTCGATTACAAGGTGCCAGCCTCGCTCCAGCTTGAATTGATGAACGATTTGATACGGCTGGTGCGCAGGGCGGTGCGGTGGCTGCTACGCAACCATCGCAGTGAGCTGAGTATTCAGCCCCATGTTGACCGGTTTGCCACGGACATTGCGGATATCAGCAGCCAGCTGCCGGATTATCTGGCTGACCAGTCCCGTGCCGAGTGGAAAAAGCGGTTTGATGATCTGGTCACCAAGTCGGTGCCTGAGGATGTTGCGTCGGTAACGGCCGGCATCTCCTATCTTTATTCTGCTTTGGGTATTATTGAAGTTCACGAGCGCACCGAGGTACCGCTGAAGCAGGTCGCGAACCTGTATTACAGTCTTGGTGAAAAGCTGGATCTCAACTGGTTTGCAGGCGCTGTCGTCAAGCTTTCCCCGACCTCCCATTGGGAAGCGCTGGCAAGGGAGAGCTTCCGGGAAGATCTGGACTGGCAGCAGCGCGCGCTGACGTCCGGTGTACTCCGGCTCAGCGGTAAACAGGGCGACGTCGATGCCGCCATCGTTGAGTGGATGGCTCGCAACAAGCCGCTGGTCAAGCGCTGGCGCGCGATGCTCTCAGAGCTTAGAGCCGCACGAGAGCCTGAATATGCGATGTTTTCAGTGGCGCTCAGGGAGCTGCTGGACCTGGCGCAGTCATCGATTCACACGCCAGTGGATGATCAGGGTAATTGAGGGTGCTTGCCCCGGGCTTGAGAATGACGTTCAATCATCGGGGTTTGGCATTGCGGGACGCAATGTCTGATAGCGGGCTGGTTTGCCGATAAGACCGTCAGATCAGCCGGTGCCGTCTTATATAGTGTCAACAGTGCAGAAGGATACCATGCGAAAACTGAAACATATCTTCGAAAGCAATCAATCCTGGGCCGACAAGATCAAGCGGGATGATCCGCAGTTTTTCGAACGATTGTCGAATCAGCAAGCACCGGAATACCTCTGGATCGGCTGTGCAGATAGTCGTGTGCCCGCCAACCAGATCGTCGATCTGATGCCGGGCGAGCTGTTCGTTCATCGTAACGTTGCAAACGTTGTTGTTCACACTGACTTTAACTGTTTGTCGGTGCTTCAGTTCGCCGTTGACGTGCTCAAGGTTAAGCATGTGATGGTGGTGGGGCATTACGGCTGCGGTGGTGTTAAAGCGGCGCTCAAGAACGAAGGCCATGGGCTTATCAAAAACTGGCTGCGCCATGTGCAGGACGTAAGGGACAAGTATCAGCCTGTACTGACCGCATTGCCATCAGAGCGGGAACAGATTGATCGGCTGTGCGAACTGAATGTCATGGAGCAGGTGCGGCATGTCTGCCAGACCTCCACCATGCAGGATGCCTGGGCGCGAGGCCAGGAAATATCCGTGCATGGCTGGGTTTATGATGTTGCCGACGGCCTGCTGCGGGATATGGGGCTGACGATTACCACTGAGGCCGAACGCGATGAGCTGTACGACCGCAGTGTTGAATCACTGGTTAAACGGCCGGTACGGTCATTCGACGCTGGCTGAGCCGTCGAACACCTGAACTTGGTTGCGGCCGCTCTCTTTCGCAGTATAGAGGGCGGCATCTGCCTGCTTGAGCCAGTCAAGATAGTGGTCAGTATCCAGCAATATCGGCGCGACGCCCATGCTGATAGTGTATCGGATGGTGCCATCACTGGTGACCACTTCCGCCTTTTCTATTGCTTTTCGAATGCGTTCACAGAGCGCAACGGCACCTTCCACATCAGTTTCCGGCAATATCATCCCGAACTCTTCTCCGCCGTAGCGACCTGCCACATCGGCCTGGCGCATTGACTGTGTAAGGGTGCTGGCGGTGTGACGGATAACCTCATCCCCTGCCACGTGGCCATAGGTGTCGTTAACGCGCTTGAAATGGTCAATATCAAACATGACCAGTGCAGCGTTGTTTCCGTATCTGCGGATCCGCTCAAATTCGCCGGCGAGCTGCTTTTCCCAGGTGACGCGGTTGAGCAGGCCTGTGAGCCCATCGACTTCACTCATCATCGTTAACTGCTTGTTGACCCGCTCGAGCGCCTGACGGCTGGCTGCTATATCCGTGACGTCGTAAATCATTAGGCAAACCTGTTGCACAACGCCGTCGGAGGCCGTCAGAGGGCTGATGGTCAGATTCTGGTACATATAGGGTGCCGTGCCCGTGATGGGGCGCGTATTACCGAAGTGGAACAGGTAAGGCCGTTGCTCCCATGTTGTAAACGCGCGGGTTTTCAGCAGGCGTACCGTTTCGACTTTCCGTTTCAGCCACTTCTCGGGCAAATCAGGAAAGAACTCAAACAGGTTTTTTTCCTTGATGCTTGAGGCTGTGATACCGCTATTGTTCTCCATGAACCCGTTCCAGACGGAAACCCGGTAGTCCATATCGAGAACGACCAGGCCGACCTCTACGGACTCGAGCATGTCCATGAGCCAGTGAAACTCGATCATGCCGGATTGATTGTCTGCCATGAATTACTCCACCAGATACGCAAGTGCTTGCTCGAGCCGCGGCACAGAGTCAGCGGTGAGCAGGATCAGAAGATCGCATACAACGTTGTGGTCTTCGATTTCGTAGTTAATCTCGATAGATAGCAATTGCTGGTCCTGATGCTGATGGTGTTCCAGAAGATCGGCTATCTGGCGATGTTGGCCCAGTACCGTGGGGTGGCTGAGACCAAACTTGATATCCATTTGGTCCCCAAGCCCCTTGAGAAAAGCGCCAAACAGAATGCTGGACATATCCATCAGCACTTCGACTTCCAACGCATCGCGATTGGCGTCTTCGTATTGCAGGAGCGCGGCCATGTCGTCAAAGCTTGAGTCGGAAAAAAGCAGCAGGGCTTCACCGGCAATGCTGGCACCTGTGAATCCTTGGCAGACGGCGGAATAACTGCGTTGTGAGGCCGCTGCATTGAGCGCCATCGCCAATTCGCTGTGAGCTATCATGGCAACCCGCGGCACCGGAAGGGTTATAAATACATCCAGTAAGCGGGCCAGCAGGTCGGCCGCCTGGCCCATGGCGACGTTGGCCATTTCCTGCAGGCAGCCGGTGAGAGAGATGTTTTCGTCGGACACACTTTCGTCCGCCGGTTCGGGCTTCTGGGCAATCACATCGTCCGGGCGGTAAAGCCCGTATTCGCTGAGGATATCGAGGATTTTCTCGGGCGATGTCGGCTTCTTGATGAAGTCCATAGCGCCGAGTTTCTTTACCCGGTCCCGGGCTTGCGGCTGGATATCGCCCGAAACGACGATCGTCATCACGGGAAGATCATGCCGGTTGATTTCCTCAAGCACGCCGTAGCCGTCAAGCACGGGCATATTGAGATCCAGGAACAGAATATCGCCGGCGCCTTCGCGGATTTTCTCCAGCGCGTCCTCGCCGTGCTCGGCAAACGCGATGTCAATGTCCCAGCCGTCGGGAAGGGCGCGAACCATCTGTTTTCGCGCCATATTGGAGTCATCACAGATCAATACTTTATAGGTCATGTACTCAGCTTCGATGGACGTGTTTCTTCAGTCTAGCAGTCGGAAAAGAGGGGGACCGTAAAATATTCAAAAACTCAACTATTTGAGACGCGATGTTAACGCGTTATCGACAATGCTTACCGGCCGGGCCATTTCGGTTACATCAGGCTTTGAGGAATGTAAATAACTGTAAGACACCGATCACAATCCTGCGCAATATGGCCGGGTTGTAATGGCCTATTGTGACATGCCTCACTCAAATCATTCGGGACCCCACCTATAGTTGGCGGGCAAATGGAAACTGCATGGCGGACCCAAGACCAATAATAAAAGGCCGTCGGTGTTTGCAGTGACTGTAGGACGCAGTCAAATTCACTCAGAGACACTCTCGCCTATGATCGGTGGCATGCGAAATCGCTTGGCATTGGCTGGAATGCTGCTGTTTTCGGCAGCGACGGCTCACGCCGAGCTGAAACCTATTTCCGACGACGAAATGGCGTCCGTTAGCGGGCAGGCCATGATCGCAGTGGATGTCGACGGCACAGCAGCGGAGCGCTTTACGCGCATCACAATGGGCCTGGATGCCGAAATCCAGACCAATATTGATAACGTCGTGTTCGGGGATACCGGCGATGGCAGTGATGTTGCCATCAGTCAGCTTTCGCTGGGCCACATTTCAACGGATGCTGCCAAGATTCAGCTTGATGGTCAGACCTACGCGGTTAATGACATCGTACCTTTCCTGGGATCGGATCCCTATTTTGAGCTTGCTGAGCAGAACGGTGAAATCATCGGTTTCCGGATGGGGTTTAATGAAGCCAGAGGGACGCTGTCAGGCGATATCGACAGTTTCAGTGGCCAGCTGGGGCTTCAGCTGGTTGACGATGCGGGTAACGTGTCGGATGCACAGTTGTTCGGCGCTGATGGTGTGGCAACGTCGCTTCGCGCCACTCACATCGGGTTGAATGATGCTGCGACAGATTGCAGCACCGGTGCGCAATGTACGGCGCTGTCAAACCTCAAAACCCTTGATATTGGCAAGGCCAACGAAGACGGTACTGTCGATGTCGCCACGAACCTGTTTTTTTCTTTCCAGAAAGAAGCCGTTGACTGGACGTCTACCGACGGCACCGGCGACATTATCAGCGCGAACCCTGGCGTGTTCCTGAATATCCCCACCGCCATGCAGCTTGATATTCAGACTCTGCAAAACGGTATTCCCCGAGCGCGAACCGAATACATTGATCGCGGCGTTGGTCTATTCTGACTCCCACTCCTGATAGACCCGCTGGGGCGCGGTGGCGCTGTCTGATACACTCGACAGCCTTCAATGACATAGCGCTGGGGTCTGAACGCAGTGATCAAAAGTTTTTACTGGCACGACTACGAAACCTTCGGTGTGGACCCCGTCCATGATCGGCCTTCACAGTTTGCGGGTGTGCGCACTGACGCTGACCTGAACATCATCGAAGACCCTCTCGTTATTTACTGCCAGTTGGCAGAAGACTACGTGCCTGACCCGATGGCCTGTCTGATTACCGGAATCACTCCCCAGAAAACCCGTGCCGAAGGCTATACCGAGGCAGAATTCATGGGCATGATCCATGATGCCTTCAGCCAGCCAGGCACCTGCGTTGTAGGCTACAACAGCCTTCGCTTTGATGATGAAGTGACACGCAATACGCTTTACCGCAATCTGCGCGACCCCTATGGCCGGGAATGGCAGAACGGCAATTCCCGCTGGGATATTATTGATATGGTGCGGCTGACCTATGCGCTGCGCCCTGAGGGAATCGTCTGGCCAAAGAAGGAAGACGGCACGCCGAGTTTCCGCCTTGAGGAGCTCACCGCAGCTAACGGGATCGCACATGAAGCCGCGCATGACGCCATGTCCGATGTCGAGGCAACAATCGCGCTGGCCCGTCTGATACGAGACAAGCAGCCAAAGCTGTTTAACTACGTGCTTGAAAACAAGGATAAACACTCGGCTCGCGCCATGCTGGATCTGGCGACATTCAAGCCGGTGTTTCATGTGTCCAGCAAATACCCTGCATCCATCGGATGCTGTGCTCTGGTAGCACCGGTTGCCCAGCACCCGGTGAATCGCAATGCTGTGGTGGTTTTTGATCTGCGTCAGGACCCTGATGAATTGATCAATGCCAGTCCGGAGACCATTCGTCAGCGTGTTTTCTCGTCGCAGGCCGATCTCGGTGAGACTCCGCGCTTTGCTCTCAAGGCGGTACATATCAACAAGTGCCCGGTTCTGGCTCCGGCGACCATGCTGAAGTCGTTGTCGCCGGAGCGGCTTGAGGCGCTGCACCTGGATGGTGAGGTTCTGCGTGCACACCTCCAGAAACTGCGTAAGGCCCCCGGCCTTTCTGAGCGTATTGCAGAGGCTTTCGCCCCCCAGGATGAGGGGCCTGGTGATCTGACGGATCCTGATGAGCAACTCTACGCCGGCGGCTTTTTGACCCCTGCCGACCGCAAACGACTGGATCAGCTGCTCAGGGAACCGGTTGCCCAAATGGCAGAAGCTACGCCGGAGTTCGACGATGAACGGCTTGAGGAAATGGTGTTTCGTTTCAGGGCCAGAAATTACCCTGATACCCTGCAGGATGAAGAGCAGGAACGCTGGGAAACCTTTCGTCAGGAGCGGCTTTTGAATCCGAAGAAGGGGTGGCGATCGCTTGAGGTATTCTTTGCGGACATTCAGACACGGTTACAGGCAGAAGATCTTTCATCCAAAGACCGGACCTTGTTGGAAGAGCTGGCACTATACGGTGAGTCTATAATTCCTTATGCCTGATTGGCGCTTTGAAACAGGGAGCGGGGAGGTTGCAAAATATCTCCGGCTCCCGACCTTGTCGCCGAAGCTTTAGCTTTGGTGGGGGCGCAAGGCTCCTGAATTGCCCGCGAGCGCTGGCGCTACTTACTGGCAGCGCTGCGAGCTGCACGAAAGCTCATGCTTCCGCTACAGTGACGCCCCATCTCCACCTAGCCTCATTTTTTTCTTAACCTGCGTTGAGCCTATTTCTTGCGGGGTGATCGAGGCTTGCTGGCAGGCGCCTTTTTGCGGTCTGCTTTCTTTGCCGTAGTTTTCGGTTTTTTCGCCGCAGGCTTTGCGAGCGTTTCCCGCAACTCTTGGGTTTCCTTCTCCTGTTCGGCAATAAAATGCAGTGACATTTCAAAGCTCTGGCGCGTGAACGCCAGTACCTTTTCGAAGCCTTCGTCAGACAGTTCCCGCGCGGCATCATGGCTACGGAAGATGTTAATAAACTGTCGTTCTCTTTCGAACTGGAGTGGTAATCGGCCGATTCCCCAGTCATGCAACAATTGCCAGACTTCCGGGTTGTAGTTCCGGGTGTAGCGCATGATGAAGGGCACAGGGTCATTGCGGGCGACCAGTGCGGCGAGCCTCAGGATCAGCTCGAACGACAGTGTTTTGGTGCCGTTCTCAACCGCGGCCAGCATGTCCTTGTCCCGCAGATTCAGCGCTTCGCTCATTTCCGACAGCGTCAACCCGGCCACCTCACGGATATCCCGGAGCGAATCACCCGCCGCAAGCATCATCCTCAGTTTGTCCTGCGAGTTGATCAGTACCTGGGCTGCCTTGCGGGACGTTTCGGTAGTGCGTTGAGCAAGGCGGAAGGCCGACCCTGTGAGACTGGAAAGACGATCAAGTAACGACTCTTCGGTCGCATCGGTAAGGTTGCCGGCAATATCAGAGCTGCTTCCTGAATCGGTGGCAAGTGGTGTGCTGGTTTCAGAGAGGGGAGGTAAGCCCGCCTCTTCAGCCTGATTCATGGACTGGATCGCGTGTAGCGTATCCATGATCAGGCTTTCGAGGGCCCGGGCCTTTTCCTGTTTGCTGCTGGCGTCCTTGCCGTTAGTCATGAGACGTCCCGATGGGAAGGTAAGCCGTCAGAACTTGCTTTCGGCCTGAGCGGTAACTGGCTCAGGTCGGTTGATGGAGGCCATGCGCGAATCAAGCTCGATCATATCCGTCATGATATGACCGCCTTCACGGACGATGAAGTCACTTGAGCTTTCCTTGTCCGGATCAATCGCCTCGGCTTCCTGGTAGTCCTCAAACGCTTTCCAGTCTTTGAACGGCTCTTCGCCTTTCAATTGACGGCGGGCATTGGCGATTTTGAGCTGACGCGTTTCCAGATCGTCCTGATAGGCTTCACGCTCTTTCAGGTTCAGGCTGACGTACTTGCGATCGCGCTGGCTGTCGAGCAACTGGATCTCCTCTTCCAGCAACTGGAAGTCCGGGCTCTTTTCGAAGCGCTTGTCGTGGCGGGTACGCAGCTCATCAATAACGGTACTGAAATCATAGTAACGCTGATGAGGCACTGCTTCGATCTGATCCCAGGGCAGGGCGTCATCGAGTGCGTCTTCACCAATTTCATCCTTGTTGATACGGGTTGGAATAGTGATGTCGGGGATAACACCCTTGTGCTGGGTGGAGCCGCCGGAGACCCGGTAGAACTTGGACTGGGTGATTTTCAGCTGGCCGTGGTTCAGCGGGCGTACGGCCTGAACGGTGCCTTTGCCAAATGTCTGCGAACCGACAACCAGCCCGCGACCGTAGTCCTGAATGGCACCGGCAAAGATCTCCGAAGCCGAAGCGCTCATGCGGTTCACAAGAATGATCAACGGGCCATCGTAAGCGACAGAGGGATCGTCATCTGTGAGTACGTTAACGTCGTTGTCGGCGTTACGGATCTGGACGGTCGGGCCTTCATCTATAAATAGGCCGACAAGGTCGTTGGCTTCCTGCAAGGCGCCGCCGCCGTTGTTGCGCAGGTCAATGACCAGGCCTTCCATGCCGTCGGTTTTAAGCTTTTCGAGCAGCTTGCGCACGTCGCGCGTGGTGCTCTTGTAATTGGGGTCGCCCGCTTGCATGCCTTTAAAGTCGGCATAAAAGGTCGGGATATCAATAACCCCGATCTTGTGGGATTTGCCACCCTGTTCGATCTCGATCATGTTGCTTTTGGCGGACTGCTCTTCGAGCTTCACCTCGTCACGGGTAATGTTGATCGTGCGGGTGATGGTTTCGTCCGAGGCATTTGCCGGGATCACTTCCAGACGAACCATTGACTCCCGAGGCCCGCGAATCAGGTCAACCACCTCATCCAGGCGCCAGCCTATGACATTCACGATGTCTTCGTCTTTGCCCTGTCCAACACCCACGATACGATCCGCCGGTTTGAGCTGCCCTTGCTTGGATGCAGGGCCGCCAGGTACCAGACGAACGACTTTGGTGTATTCGTTATCGCCCTGCAGCACGGCACCAATACCTTCAAGCGACAAGCTCATGTTGATATTGAAGTTCTCGGAGGTGCGCGGCGAGAAGTAGGACGTGTGCGGATCCCAGACACTGGCAAATGCGTTCATATAACTCTGGAAAGCATCTTCACTGCGTGCCTGGTGGGCACGTTTAAGCTGGCTTTCATAACGCCGGGTCAGTGATGTGATGATCTCTTCGTCAGTTTTGCCATTCAGTCGCTGGGCCAGAACAGCATTTTTGATGCGTCGGGTCCAGATCTGGTCGAGTTCGTTCTGATCTGACGCCCAGGGCTCTTCGGAGCGATCAAGCTCGATCTTTTCATCGTCGTCGAATGAAAACTGGTCGACACCGTCATTAATCAGGCTGAGCGCGAATTCGAGTCGCTCAATAACGCGATGCTGGAACTGGTTATAAATATGGAATGCCGGGTCCAGTTGACCGGTTTTCAGAGCCGAATCCAGCTTGGCACGCCAGGGAGTGAACTCCTCAATATCGCTTTTGAGGAAGTAGATGCGCTGGCTATCAAGCTGATCAAGGTAGCCATCAAATACTCTGGCTGAAAGCTTGCTATCGATGCGCTGGTCCAGAAAATGAGTGAACTGGAGCTGACGCGCAATAAGGATATTCGCCCGGGCCTGATCAATCGTTGGGGTGACCGGTTCGAAGTTTTCACTCTTCCGGGGCTCGTTTGCGGCAATCGCCGCCGAGGAAGAGAGTATGAGTCCCATGGCCAGTGCGGCACCGGAAGAGCGGAGGCAGGTCCGGAACATCCCTGACTTAAGACGGGGAAGAATAGGCTTTCGGATCGTCATTGGCATGTTGTCTGATCTATGCAGGTTAGGGTTTAGGCCATACGTGGATGGCACGCGCCCGGGTTCACATCTTCCCGCAATTCGGTCAACAGGGAAATATGGTGCACGGTAAAACCGGGAACTCCTGATTTCATTGTAGGCAAGCCGGCAATACGTTGCTACCGAAGATCATGAGGAGGGGCATGACAATCTGTCCATGATGCAGACAAGTTTTGCCTGGAAGATGCAGGCGGGAGAGCGAGGGGCCTCCCGCCAGATCCTGGTTAGAACGGCGTGCCGGACTCCGCATGTTTCAGCAGAAGGCTTGGAGGCGTGAAGCGCTCGCCGAACTGGTCTGCCAGCGTTTGTGCCCGTTCTGCAAACTGGCGCACACCGTATTGATTGATGTACTGGATGGCGCCGCCAGTCCAGGGGGCAAACCCGATACCGAAAATACTGCCGATGTTGGCGTCTTCGACGGTGCGCAATACACCTTCTTCCAGACAGCGCACGGTCTCGATGGCCTGAATAAACAGCAACCGGTCTTTCAGTGTTTGCAGGTCGGCTGTCTGTGTGGCCTCGGGTTGGGTGAACAGGGCTGCCAGTTCTGGCCAGAGATGCTTTTTACCGGAAGCGGGGTAATCGTAAAAGCCGCCACCGGCCGCTTTCCCCTTGCGATCGTGCTCGTTGACCAGCGCATCTATCACCGATTCCGCCGGGTGGGCCTGCCAATTCTGGCCTGTTGCCTCGATATCCTTGCGGCTTTGGTTCCGGACGTGCTGAATCAGGGTCAGGCTGACTTCATCACACACTGCAAGCGGCCCGACCGGCATGCCGGCCAGCAGCCCCGCATTTTCAATGCTGGCAGGGTGAATGCCTTCACGCACCATCGCCACCCCTTCATTGACGAAAGTGCCAAACACCCGTGATGTAAAGAATCCGCGGCTATCGTTAACGACAATCGGGATCTTGCCGATCTGCTGAACATAATCGAATGCCCGGGCCAGCGTATCGTCTGAGGTTTTCTCGCCCACGATAATTTCAACCAGCTGCATCTTGTCGACTGGTGAGAAGAAGTGCAGGCCGATGAACTGCTCTGGCCGTGCTGAAGCTTTGGCGAGCTGAGTGATGGGGATGGTGGAGGTATTGGACGCGAAGATGCCACTTTCCACCAGCTGTGGTTCGGCTTCTTCAGTGACCCGTGCCTTGAGAGCGCTGTCTTCAAAAACCGCCTCGATAATCAGGTCACAGCCTGCCAGGTCAGCGGCGGATGCCGTTGCTGTGATTCGGCTGAGCGTTTCTTCCTGAGCTTCTGTGGTCATGCGGCCGCGGCTGACCTTCTTGTCCAGCAGCTTGCGGGAATAGTCTTTGCCTTTCTCAGCGTTTTCCGTGCTGACGTCTTTGAGCACGACGGACACCCCGCGGCTGGCCGTTGAGTATGCGATACCCGCGCCCATCATGCCGGCACCCAGAATACCCACCTTACTGAATTTTGCGGGCTCAATACCTTTGGGGCGGCTTTCGCCTGCCTTGATGGCATTGAGCTGGAACCAGAAGGTGCCGGTCATGTTCTTGGCGACCTGGCCGGTGACCAGTTCGGCGAAGTATCGGGTCTCGATTTTTTCACCGTTATCGTAATCCACCTGAACCCCTTCCACCGCGGCAGACAGGATGGCCTCGGGCGCCGGGTAACAGCCCCGGGTTTTCTGGCGCAGGATGGCGGGTGCGATGGCGAGCTTTTGCGCCATCACCGGATGTTGCGGGCCGCCGCCCGGGATCTTGAAGCCCTTTTTGTCCCAGGGCTGAGTGGCTTTCGGGTTGGCTTCGATAAACGCACGGGCTTGCCGGAGAAGGTCGTCGGTATCGCTGGCAATCGCATCGACAATGCCCGCTTTCAATGCCGCCTGAGGGTTGGCTTTTTTGCCTTCCATCAGATACGGAAAAGCGGCTTCCAATCCAATCATGCGAGGGAGACGCTGGGTGCCGCCACCGCCGGGCAGCAGGCCAAGTGTCACTTCAGGCAGGCCGAGCTGAATGGTGTCGTCATCGAGCACGACCCTGTGGTGGCAGGCAAGGCAAAGCTCAAGGCCGCCACCGAGTGCTGAGCCGTTGATCGCCGCGACCACAGGTTTGCCGCTGGTCTCGAGGATACGCATCTGGCGCTTTAGACTGTTGACCATGTCCTCAAATTCGCCGGCCTGATCCGGTGTGACCCGGAAGAGTTCGTTCAGATCTCCGCCGGCAAAAAAAGTGCGCTTGCCGGAAGTCAGAATGATGCCGTTGATGTTGGCGAGATCCTGCTGAACGCGCGACACGGTGTCGCTCAGCGCTGCGCGGAAATCGCTGTTCATGGTGTTGGCGGATTGCCCCGGCATATCGATGGTCAGGGTCAGAATCTTGTTTTCGTCAATGTCGTAACGGATAGCACTCATGTCTTAGAATCCTTTGTCTGGCAGTGTCGGCCCGGAATCAGCAGCGTTCAATAATGGTCGCGATACCCATGCCACCACCGACGCAAAGCGTGGCCAGACCGTATCGTTGCTCGCGGCGCTCCAACTCATCGAGCAGGGTGCCGAGGATCATCGCGCCGGTTGCCCCCAGCGGGTGTCCCATTGCGATGGCGCCGCCGTTAACGTTGACCTTGTCATCAGGCACGTTCAGTTCTTTCTGAAAACGCATCACCACAGAGGCAAAGGCTTCGTTGACTTCGAACAGGTCAATGTCGTCCACCGAAAGGCCTGCTTTCGCAAGTGCTTTACGTGCAGCGGGAGCGGGGCCGGTAAGCATGATGGTGGGATCTGTGCTGGTGACGGCCGTTGCAATAATGCGCGCCCGTGGTGTGAGCCCCAGCGCTTCACCTTTGGCCTTGCTGCCTATAAGCATGGCGGTTGCGCCATCGACCATGCCTGAGGAGTTGCCGGCGTGATGCACGTGATTAATGCGTTCCACTGCGTGGTATTTCTCCCGGGCGACGCTATCGAACCCCATATCGCCTATCATCTGGAACGATGGGTTGAGCTTGCCGAGAGATTCCGCTGTTGTTTCCGGGCGAACATGCTCGTCACGATCCAGAATGACCACGCCATTCTGATCCGTTACCGGCACAATGGATTTCGCGAAGTAGCCGTTGTCCCAGGCGGCACCTGCCTTGCGCTGGGAGTTGGCGGCAAACTGGTCAACGTCGGCACGACTGAAGCCTTCTAGCGTCGCGATCAAATCCGCCCCAATACCTTGCGGCATAAAGCCAGTGTGGAGATTAGTCGCCGGATCTGTTGCCCAGGCGCCGCCGTCGGAGCCCATCGGGACACGGGACATGGATTCCACGCCGCCGGCAACCACCAGATCTTCCCAGCCGGAGCGAACTTTCATGGCCGCAAGATTGACGGCCTCAAGACCGGATGCGCAGAACCGGTTCAGTGTCACGCCCGCGACTACCTCGTCCCAATCGGCCGCAAGCGCAGCGGTTTTGGCGATATCTGCGCCCTGATCGCCTACTGCTGTCACGCAACCCATGACGATGTCGTCAACTTGTGATGTGTCGAGGTTGTTGCGGGTTTGAAGCGCTTTGAGCACCGTTGTCAGCAAGCTGATGGGTTTGACGCTATGCAGCGAACCATCCTTTTTGCCGCGCCCTCTGGGCGTGCGAACGGCGTCAAATATGTAAGCATCGGTAGTCATGGGGAATCCTCAGAATTGAATGCGCAGCAGGATCTGTCTTTGGCACAGGTCGCGCGCTTGTCGCTTTTGTTATCGGCTTAGTGTGCCCGTAATTGCCTGACGACGCATGGGTAAAGCAGCACCTTAACGGCGTGCTGTCTTGCAGGTAATGGCGGGGCCTGCCAATTCGACTGGCGAAATCGCTCACCCGATTGGCAATTATCGATAGGCGAGACTGACAGGGATGCAATCTCCTTCTAATCTAGGAAGACATTGAGGCTGAAAGCCCAGCCTGCGTCAATCTTGCCTGGGTCCCTGTTTCGTCTGTGTTGCTTCATCCTCTGCAGTTGCAAAGAGGAACGGCAGCGCGTTATTTGATCTGAGAGGTTGTTGCGATGTCCCTGTTGGATAACATCAATAATTTTTACGAGCGACTTGTGCTGGAAGCGATCGATGATTCGATGCAGGAAGGCGAGGATGAAGAATTCCTGTCGGATGTCATGTGTGTGGCACTGAACCGGTTGCCGCCCCGATACTACCGCCACAAGATCGATATCATGTTCTACATGGCTGATCCGGAGTTGCAGGAAATGAGGGAGAAGGTGGCCAGCGTGGTAGCTGAAGCCAAAACCTTCGTGAAAAGCCGGGGTTCCCATTGAGCGCTTGTGAGTGAAAGTGAATCACTCTGCGATCATCGCGTGGAGGAGAGGAGGTGTGCCACCGGCCCTTGAGATCGGAACCGGTGGTATTAATAAAGCTTTTTAACTATCCCGCCACTGGTTCAGGGCGTCGGCCATGCGTGATCGAAGCGCCTCGGCTTCATCTTGTGTAACGTCCTGTACCTGCCAGCAACGAGCCAGCGTATCAATTTCCTGTTCGGTCGATGTTGCGGCACTGCTGCTCGCCATGCCAGCGGCGAGACGCGCAACTTGCTGCTGCATCCGCAACGCCTGATCTTCTTCCGGTGACGAGGCGCCAGTCAGAATCTCAAGCCGAACGGCAATGTCCCGGGGTGATGGTAGAGGTGAGGGCAGGTCGCTCTGCTTCACGTTCTGATCGGCATCGTGACTGCTGAATTGTTCCAGCCATTTGTTGACCTGTTGCTGACGGGATGCGGCATCGACCATGCTCTGCAAGGCCTGGCGTTCGTCGTGCAACGCCTGTTTGAGGTTGTCTGGAAGCCGGCGCGGTAATGTCACCTGCTTTAGCGTCTTCAGCATGTCGGCGCATGCCTCTGGCGATGCATTGCCTTCATTGCGCATTGTCACACTGGTTTCAATCGCCGCTTTCAGTTCTTCGATTGCGGCTGTATCTTCTTCTGCCTGCTCTTCGCGGCGGGCATCACGGCGTGCAAAAATACCGTCGCATGCAGCGCGGAACGCCTGCCACATTTTGCGGTCTTCGCGATGATGTGTAATGCCGATCTGTTCCCACTCTTTCTGCAATGATTTCGCCTGCGTCATCGCATCGCTGAGGGGCTCGTGGGTCAGCAAATCTTCAGCCCGTTTTACAATGTCCAGTTTGAGGGCTTCGTTTTTCTGACGCGCCTCTTCAAGTGGCGCTTCGACTTGCTTTAGCAACCCGTCAAATCGCTTTTGTAGCCCGCGATTTGCCTTGAAATCAACTGGCCATGCCTGGCGCCATTCTTCACGTGCAACCCGGTGGATCTGTTCGACGGCTTTCCAGTCCATACTTGACCAATTGGCATTTTCAACAAACTCTGCCAGTTGATCGCAGATGGCTTTACGTGTTTGGAGGTTCGCATCCTTGAGTTCTGATTTCGCCTCGAAATAAGCTTGGCAGGGCGCATATGCTGCATCGGATGCGGCTTTGAATCGCTGCCAAAGCGACTGATCGGATGACCCGCCGAGCTCTCGCCACTCCTTTTGCAACTCTTTTATGCGCTCGGCTTTCGCTTCGGGCTCCATGTGCTGGTCAGCCAGGTATTCCATGGCGCCGCATAGTTCTTCCTGCTTCGGACGGGTTGCGAAGCCACGCCAGTCCTGCAAATCGTGTAGCTGTCGACCGAGCAGCGTCAGACGAGCTTGGCGGGCGCTGGCGTGACGGCGATCCAGGCTGTTGAACGCATGTTGTGCCTGTTTGTGCAATTGAGAGGATTCCTTGAACAGATTCTGCTCGAGGCTCTTCTCCAGTCGGTCCAGCAACGAATCCAGCGCACTGATTTGTTCGCTCTGATCTGCGATTTCTTCCTTGCGGGCCTGCCGCGTTTCGCCTAGCTTGCGCGACAGGTTTTCCAGTGCTTGAGGGCGAGCGAAGCCGGCAGGCCAGTCCACCGTGTTGGCAAGTTCATGGAGCCGAGCTGGCGCCGCGTCTGCAATATCCGGGGAATCCAGTTCTTCGGCCACGGCAAGAAAGCGTTGCACGGCTGCGATGTAGTTTCGCAGGCTCAGCATCAGGTTTTGATAGTCCTTTTGCTCAGCTTTGCTCACCTCGGCGTTGCGGGTAGCTTCCAGCCATCGGTTTTCCTGGGTTTTTTGCAAAGCATCAAGCGCGGACAGTGACGGCCCGCGCTCGGGGATTTCCTGCTCAAGGCTGCCCAGAGTTTCCTTCAGAAGCGCCAGTGTGCCGGCTCTTTCTTCCTGCTTCTGTTTTGACGCCTGCTCGGCAAGTGCATCTGCTTCGAGTGCTTTCACTCGCTTCAGACAACTGTCCAGAGCGGAAAGGAATTGGGTTTGCTGCTCGGTTGATGCGTTGGCTTTGGTGTCACGCCATTGAGCCTGAAGGCTTTCAACCTTGGCGGTATAGAGTCGCATATTGTCGGTTCTGGCGTGTTCTTCAGCGATGCGAATAAGATCTGAAACGGCTTGCTGCTTTTCACGTTCCGCTTCCTGTGCTTCACGCACAGCTTGCAGCTTCTTCTTGACGAGTTGATAGACGCCCTTGTCACGGCCTTTTGCAGATTTCTGGATCTGCTGCAGGCCCGCTTCGTCCTGAACGTGACCGGCTGCCGCGAGGCGCACTGCAGCTGTTTTGCCTTCGATGGCGTAGCGTATCAGCTGTTCGGGATCCGTCGCTGCCGAGATTTGATCGACACTGTTGGTGCCGGCGAGGCAAAGCTGTTCAATCAGGGCTTGCTGTGTCGGATCGGTCAAGTGACGCCGGGCTTCCTCAACCTGATGAGGCGTGGCCTTGGCCAGTTGATTGATGCGTTGGGCGATTCGACCGCGAACAGAGGACGAAACGTCGGGGTAGAGGGGGATCAGCTGCTGAATATGATTGAGTTGTTCCACTGCGGCGTTACGCACCGTGGGATCATCGTTTTCGCGAATGCGCTTTTGCAGGGTCAGCAGGTCCTCCGGGCTACTCGGATCCAATTGACGCGCGGGGCTGGGCTTGCTGGCCGGGCGGTTGGTGTCCGGTTTTTTTGCCTTGAAAAACTTCTTGATGAATGCCGCCATAAAAAAGACTTCCTGTTGATAAGCGCAGTTAGCTGATCGCAGTCTGAAACTGGTCAGAAGCGGTTGGCCCGAAAGGTGTCGGGCGCCGGTAGCCAGGCTCGCCCGGATCGACGGGCAAGTTGGTGGTGGGTTAGTCTAATAGTTTTGATAAGCCCCTGCACAGGCTTGCGCTTCAAATTTCCGGTGAGAGCCTGAGTGGCACGGCTCGCGACTCTTGCGTCGGTTCTGCTGTCATTGTGAGCCACTCGTCTGACTTATATTGAAAAACGGATTAATAGAGGGCACCGATGGCATCAGGATTCAAGTCTTCTGCAGATGACGATCCCGAATACCGCACCCGATCCCTGGCACTGAAACTTTTGGCTCGCCGCGAGCATAGCCGCCAGGAATTGTCGCTCAAATTGCTGAAGCGAAAGCTGCCGCGCGATCTGATCGAGGTTGTGCTGGATGAGTATGAAGTGAATGGTTGGCTGGACGACCTTCGCTTTGCCGACATCTATGCGCGCCAGCGAATGGAGTCAGGCTATGGGCCTCTGAAAATTGAGAGCGAGCTGCAGAAGCGGGGTATCTTCAGCCGGCCGGAATGTATGCGGGAAGCATCTGACCGCGACTGGTTCATGCTGGCGTTGAACGCCAGGCGCCGGCGTTTTGGTATTGCGGATGAGGCGCTGGAGTGGGATCAGAAAGTGAAGCAGGGGCGTTTTCTGGCCCAGCGCGGCTTCACTGGGGAACAGGCTGAACAGGCCCTATCGGCACGTTCGGGGGATCATGTTGAGGAGGATTGAGATTATCGCCGCCAACGGCCGGGTCAGAGCGTCGGCGGTGCGATAGAGAGGGCGCTGGGAATGCTGCCCTGACTCATGGGCGGGCTGGCGGGCGTCGCGCCGTCTGAGGGCAGCGACGGGATGTCATCCTGCTGGGCCAGTTGCTCATGGCTACTCAGGGGCTGCTTCATCCAGGCCAGGACGTCGAAGTAACGTCTGATATTTTGCACATAGACCACCGGTTCATGGCCGCGGGCATAACCGTACTTGGTTTTTGAATACCATTTCTTCTGCGATAGCAGTGGCAGGTACTCCATGACGTCAATCCACCTGTCCGGATTGGCGCCGGCCCCTTCAGCCAGGCGACGGGCATCTTCAAGGTGGCCGTAGCCTACGTTGTAAGATGCCAGGGCAAACCAGGTCCGGTCTGGTTCCGGGATATCCGCTGGAATCTGGTCATGCACCATCTGGAAGTATCGGGCGCCACCATCAATACTTTTCTCGGGGTCCAGCCGGTTGTCGATACCGACATATTGCGCTGTATTGCGTGTGAGCATCATCATACCGCGCACGCCGGTAGGGGAGACGGCATTCGGTCGCCAATGCGATTCCTGATAACCAATGGCAGCAAGCAGGCGCCAGTCCATGTCGTACTTGCTGGCTGTCGTCTGGAAACTCAGCTCATAGGTCGGCAGGCGATTCCGCACGTGATAGACAAAGGTGCGGGCACCAACATAGTTGAGTCGGTCCAGGTGGCCGTAGAACCGTTCCTTGAGTTGATCAAGCTTGCCGTTGGCCTGCAGTTTCGAAAAGAACTGACGCGCGGCATTAACGAGCGTGTCATCCTGCTGTGATGGGAATAGCCAGGCAATGGGCTGTGGCTTGTTCAGGTTGAATCCCTTTTTAACGTTCGGGAAAAAGACCTGATTTAAAGCCAGCTCGGTTGAATCAATAACCGCTACCTTGAACTTGCCTGACTCCACACGTTCGAGAATACCGGCAGTATCGAGATCTGGGTGGGCCTCGAACTTGAGTTCCGGATATAGCTGAGTCAGTTCGGCGATGAACTTGGGGTGATTGCTGTCTGCCACATAGTGAACAGTGCGCGTTCCGATAGATTCGACGTCTCTGGCAGAGTCGGACTTGCGGTTGTAGATCAATGTGGACTGGACGGTCAGCGAAGTTGGAACTGTTTTGAGCTTTTCAGTATTCGCTGCGCTGGAAGCCAGGCCGGCAAGCCCGATGTGGGCGTATCCACGGTTCAGCACGGACAGGATCTGACCATTATTTTCAGCGACGCGCACTCGTAGCTCGACACCCAGTTCCGCTGCAAAGCGTTTGGCGAGCTCATATTCGAAACCGCTGGGGCCGTCACGGCCTTCGTAGTAAACGGAGGTGGAGGGGCGGGCGATTACGTGAAGCACGCCTTCCTGCTTGAGCTCGTCCAGAGTGGAGGGTTTCGAGCAGGCGCCCAGAAACCCTGCCAGGCCGAGCACAAACGCGTATCGCAGCCGTCGGATTGCCGATGGCCGAAACAGGCGTCTGATGGGCCTTACCTGTACAACAGGCACGAGGCTGAATTGATTTACTGACAAATCCCTGGTCTCCCGTACTGCGAACCCACTCAGACGCCGGCTTTACCGGGAAGCAATATGCTGATCTGACCGGGCTACTGCCCTATGGGGTGTGATGCCTGCGACACGCCGGCAGTACCGTCCATTGTCCCTGGACATCATATTTGTTGATCAGGTACACAGAGCTGTTGAAAAATCGATCAACTAACCATCACGCCATAATCTCGAAATCCGTGTGTGCGGTCAATTAGCTATCGGTCCAATGCTGCAAAAGCTTGTAAATTTTAATGATTGATATCTCTCGCTCAATAGGCTGGTCAAAGGGTTGAACAGGCCCTTGAAAAGCCCGCAATTGTAGGCGGCTCAGATGGTTGCGGTGCTTGCAGGGAGCATGGGGTGATCATCGGATTGCACAGGCCAACCTGAAATTTCATTAAGTTGTCGAAAAAGCGGTTTCAGGAGCGCTGCCATATCTGTATCCGGGGGCTGCTTTCCGGTATCATTCCGGCCGTTTCTAACGCGGCCAGGTCTTCCATATTGATGGGGACAAGCCCGATTTCACTAGATCAGCGCGATACAGGTTGTTGCCATGCTGGAACTTCGCGGTGCCCCCGCACTCTCATCATTCCGCTCCCAAAAACTGCTGTCCCAGATTCAGTCTGTTGTACCGGGAGTTTCACGGATTTATGCGGAGTTCATGCACTTCGTCGATGTGCCCGACGCTCTCCTTGAAGACGAGCAGGTGATCCTTGATCGCTTGCTGACCTACGGGCCTGCGACAGAAACGCAGGCCGTTGAAGGTGTGCTGTTCCTGGTGGTGCCTCGGCCGGGCACGATATCACCCTGGTCTACCAAGGCTACCGATATTGCGCGCATCTGCGGGCTTCGACAGATACGTCGTATTGAGCGTGGCACTGCTTTCTATGTGCATGCTGATACCAAGTTAAAGCTTGAACAGCGCGAAGCAATCGCTCGCCTGTTACACGATCGCATGACGCAGCGAGTGTTCCATGAAATGGGCGGCGCAGAGTTGCTGTTCCATCGCGAAGAACCGCGCACCTCCAACCGGATTCCGGTGCTGACGGGCGGTCGTCCTGCATTGGCAGAGGCCAACCAGGCGTTGGGGCTGGCGCTCGCTGATGATGAGATTGATTATCTGGTCAAGTCGTTTACCCAGCTCGAGCGGGACCCAACTGACGTCGAACTGATGATGTTTGCCCAGGCAAACTCTGAGCACTGTCGACACAAAATTTTCAATGCTTCCTGGGATATCAATGGCGAAGGCCAGGAGAAATCCCTGTTTGCGATGATCCGCAACACCTTTGAAATGAACAGCGAGGGTGTGCTCTCAGCCTATAAAGACAATGCCTCGGTTATTCGAGGCAGCCACGCTGGCCGTTTTTATCCGGATCCCGAAACGGGGAGCTACGGTTACCACCCGGAAGATATCCATATCCTTATGAAGGTGGAGACGCACAATCATCCTACGGCTATTTCTCCCTACGCGGGTGCTGCAACCGGTTCCGGTGGTGAAATTCGTGATGAGGGGGCGACCGGTCGAGGCTCCAAGCCCAAGGCGGGTCTCTCCGGGTTTACAGTCTCTAACCTGAATATCCCGGGAGATGAGCAGCCCTGGGAGGAGCATTACGGTAAGCCGGATCGCATCGCCTCTGCGCTCGACATCATGATTGAAGGCCCAATCGGTGGCGCTTCTTTCAATAACGAGTTCGGGCGACCCAATCTGACCGGTTACTTCCGTACCTTCGAGCAAAAGGTTATGGGTGCAGCTGGCGAAGAGGTGCGTGGCTACCACAAGCCGATCATGATCGCCGGCGGCCTTGGCAATATCCGCCCGGATCATATTGAAAAAGGCGAAATCCCTGTTGGCGCCAAACTGATCGTTTTGGGTGGCCCTGCCATGCTGATCGGCCTGGGTGGCAGTGCGGCTTCCTCAATGGACTCCGGTAGCAGTCATGAGGATCTGGACTTCGCATCGGTCCAGCGTGAAAACCCGGAAATGGAGCGCCGTTGCCAGGAAGTGATCGATCGTTGCTGGCAGTTGGGTGATGACAATCCTATTGCCTTTATCCACGACGTCGGGGCTGGTGGTTTGTCCAACGCCATGCCTGAGCTGGTCAAAGATGGCGGTCGTGGCGGGCGCTTTGAGCTGCGCGATATCCCGAGCGATGAGCCGGGCATGTCGCCGCTGGAAATCTGGTGTAACGAATCCCAGGAACGTTATGTCATGGCGGTAGCGCCAGAGAATCTGGAGCGGTTTGACGCCATTTGCAGACGTGAACGTTGTCCATATGCCGTGATGGGCGAAGCGACTGAGGCGCACCATCTGGAGCTGGCGGATGCCTACTTTGATGATCAGCCCGTTGATCTGTCGATGGATGTGTTGTTCGGTAAGCCGCCGAGAATGCATCGAAGTGTCGAGCGTTCGTCGTTTACAAAGCCTATTTTTGACTCCCGCGAGATTGATGTTAACGAAGCGGCTCGCCGTGTTCTGCGGTTGCCGTCCGTCGGCAGCAAGAGCTTCCTGATTACCATCGGCGACCGCACTATTACCGGTCTGGTTGCTCGTGACCAGATGGTCGGGCCCTGGCAGGTGCCAGTGAGTGACGTTGCGGTAACCGCGACATCATTCGACACCCTGGCCGGTGAAGCCATGGCGATGGGGGAGCGCACGCCAGTTGCATCAATTGACGCGCCGGCATCCGGTCGCATGTCCGTAGGTGAAGTCATCACCAATCTTGCAGCTGCGCGGATTGAGAAGTTGTCCGATATCCGGCTGTCTGCAAACTGGATGGCGGCGGCCGGTCACCCCGGCGAAGATGAAAACCTTTACGAAACAGTGCGGGCGGTAGGGATGGAACTTTGCCCCAAACTCGGCATCACTATCCCTGTTGGCAAAGACTCGATGTCGATGAAGACCGCCTGGGAAGAGGATAGTGGGGAGCAGAAGAGTGTAACGGCTCCTCTATCACTTATAATCAGTGGCTTTGCGCCGGTGACGAACGTTCGTGACACGTTAACGCCCGAACTCAAAACCGACGCAGGCGAGACTGACCTCATTCTGGTTGATTTGGCTGCTGGTCAGAATCGACTCGGTGGGTCAGCGCTCGCACAAGTATATGGTCAGATGGGCGCAGTTGCGCCGGATCTTGACGACCCTGAAGACATCAAAGCATTTTTCGCTGTTATTCAGGGCTTGAGCGGTGATGACAAGCTGCTCGCTTATCATGATCGTTCGGATGGCGGTGTCTTCACCACATTAGTGGAAATGGCGTTCGCAGGCCGCACCGGTATTGAAATCAAGCTTGACGGGTTGGCAGAGGAGCGCAGCCAGTTTGCGCGGGAACTGTTCAATGAAGAGCTGGGCGCCGTTATTCAGGTGCGCCGTGACGACACCCCGTTCGTGCTCCAGCAATTCACGGCAGCAGGGCTCGGAGAGCATGTTGCGGTGATTGGTACCACAAGTACTGATGATCGCGTCCGCTTTACGTTTGAGGGGCAGGCCGTGATTGACGCGAGTCGCTCTGAGTATCAACGCCTGTGGTCCGAAACCAGCTATCAGATTCAGTCCTTGAGGGACAATGCCGATTGCGCCAAGCAGGAGTTTGATAACATCCTGGCATCAGGTACGCCGGGCTTGCATGCGAAGTTGAGTTTTGATCCTGCCGAAGACATTGCTGCGCCGTACATCAACAGCGGTGCACGACCCAAAATCGCCGTGTTGCGGGAGCAGGGCGTCAATGGTCAGGTCGAGATGGCAGCGGCGTTCGATCGTGCCGGTTTCGAAGCGACCGATGTCCATATGAGTGATGTGCTTTCAGGTCGAGTGACCCTCGAGAGCTTCAAGGCGTTGGTGGCGTGCGGTGGTTTCTCCTACGGCGATGTTCTGGGAGCAGGCGAAGGCTGGGCTAAATCAATTCTCTTCAATGAGCGTGTCCGCGAACAGTTCTCCGGCTTTTTCTCGCGTAATGACACGATAGCATTGGGTGTCTGCAATGGCTGTCAGATGCTATCGAATCTGCATGAGTTGATCCCGGGTACAGACGGCTGGCCGCGCTTTGTCCGAAATGAATCGGATCAATTCGAGGCGCGTCTGGTGATGGTTGAGGTGGAGCGATCATCCTCCGTTTTCCTTGATGGTATGGCGGGCTCGCGAATGCCTATCGCTGTCGCCCACGGTGAAGGGCGTGTTGAGTTTGCCAGCGCTGAATCGCCGTCCAACCTGCAACAAAACGGTATGATCGCATTGCGTTATGTCAGCAACGATGGGCATGCCACAGAGCGCTATCCATTTAACCCGAACGGCTCGGTATCGGGTATTACCGGCCTGTCCTCCAGGGATGGACGGGTGACGATCATGATGCCTCACCCGGAGCGGGTGTTCCGGACGGTTCAGCATTCCTGGCATCCTGCTGAGTGGGGTGAGGATGCGCCGTGGCTGCGAATGTTCCGTAATGCACGTAAGCATCTTGGCTGAGTATCTGTGTCGTCGCGGGATTATTGTTGGCAGCGATGGATATAGAGTGCTGCTCTAATCTCCGGCAACTTTTAAAAACCGGCTCCATTCCTGGAGTCGGTTTTTTTGTTTCTGGGCATCAGATGAGCTTCAAATGGTAACGTTTCATGTTACGGCTCGTTACGGGTTATCCACTTTGGTGACAGAGCTGTCATGAAAGTCAGTTTGTTGGCTTCGTTTACCTAACTTTTGCGCCAACTTAAAGATGTAAAATTGCAGTTTCAACGCATTTTTTCTCTTGACTTAATTTTTTTATGCACACTTGCTCCTAGCTGTTGTACGCGAGCTGAACAATTCCTTCAAATCAATCGAAAATTTTCCTTGAAACATATAACTAATTGAAAGATAACGGTTAATTTGATTAGGTGATTTTGTCGCCAATTTGAGGTGAGGTCTGTAACCACAGGGCCTCGGGGCATGTTCCCAAAATGTTTCCCCAGAGTTATCCACAGTTTCTGTGGGTAAGTGTTACGAGTGTTTGAATCGCTTAATATTTGCGCTTTCTGGTTGTTTTGTACACATTTTGGCGAACATATAGAGATGCCTGATGCAGTTTCAGGCTGAACGTGTCTAAGTATTTGAGGTGCTATAAGGAGACGTTATGTTCAAGTTGTGCTTTTTTGTGCCGGAGTCTCATCTTGAGTCGACCAAGCGGGCAATATTTGATGCCGGCGCCGGGAAAATCGGAGATTACGATAGTTGTGCATGGCAGTGCGCTGGACAGGGTCAGTTTCGGCCGCTTGAAGGAAGTCAGCCCTTCCTGGGGGAGCAAGGTGAGGTTGAATACGTGGATGAGTTCAAAGTCGAAATAGTGTGCGCAGACGACAGGATTAAAGACGCCCTCGCAGCCTTGCGGCGAGCCCATCCTTATGAGGAGCCCGCCTTTGAGGTTTTCAGGATGGAGTCGCTGGACTGACGTCTGACTGAGGAGGAATTTTGCGGCGAATGTCATCTACATGAACCGGAAAAGTGCCCGACTCGATATCCGCCACGAAAAGCTCGAGGGTATCTCTGATGGTGGGGAACGCGAGTTCGGCCCATGGGATCTCGTCCAGGTCGAAAAGTCGGGATTCCAGTGATTCTTCACCGACACCAAACTCGCCGTTGATCATGGTAGCCCGGTAAAATATGTGCACCTGATCAATATGCGGTACATGAAGGATGGTATATATCCCATCTACTTCCACCGGCGCGAGTGCTTCCTCCAGGGTTTCCCTGACCGCTGCCTCCAGGGTGGTTTCCGAGTTTTCCATAAAGCCGGCAGGCAGCGTCCAATAACCCTTGCGGGGCTCGATGGCGCGACGGCACAACAGGACCCGGTTGTTCCAGATCGGAACAGTGCCGGCAACAATTCTGGGATTCTGGTAATGGATCGTGTCGCAATGATCACAAATATAGCGGGGCCGGTTGTCGCCGGCAGGAATACGATGTGCGACCGGATTGCCGCAATGACTGCAATAATTCATTCGCCACCTCAATTCTGTATTATCCCAGTATACTTGGGCGAGCGATGGCGTCGACCCGAAAAATGAAACCGCTGATCGTTCTCCGTCCTGCCGGTCGACCTGTCAGGCCATCTGCGCAGTGAATATGAAGTAGGGATCCGAATTTTGCTAAACCATTTCAAGCGGCGCCTAGATCGCTATGTGCCGAAGTTGCTGACGCTGGACTACCCGGAGGCCGGGGTGCTGGTGCCTGTCACAGACAACGCCTCAAACCCTGAATTGATTCTCACGCAACGGGCTGCTCATCTGAAAACTCATCGAGGGCAGGTCGCTTTTCCCGGCGGTAAGCGTGACCTGACCGATAGCTCTCTTGAATACACGGCTTTGCGCGAGACGCATGAAGAGATCGGATTGCTGCCGTCGTACGTTCAGGTTGCAGGGCCATTGAGTCAGGTTGTTTCGCGTCACCGGATACTCGTTACCCCATTTGTAGGGATTGTTCCGGAGCATGCGCCGCTGGAACCGAATTTTGGGGAAATTGACAGCATCTTCCGGACGCCGGTGAGTTTCTTTATGGAGGATCGGCGTTTTCGCACGGATGAAATATCGTTTCAGGGCGAAACCTTGTATGTGCCCTGCTATGAATGGGAGGGGTACCATATTTGGGGGCTGTCGGCTGTCATTCTGGTCGATTTTCTGAATGCTGTGTACGATGCCGGCATTGATATCCTTGAGCCGCAAAAGTGAGGGCGCTATGAAATACCGTTTGGGCAAGCATGAACCGCAGCTGGAAGGTGAGGGTCAATTCGTTGCGGATAACGCCACAGTTATTGGTCAGGTGGTGTTGCAGGAAAAGAGCAGTATCTGGTTCAACGTTGTGATACGCGGGGATAATGACCTGATCACTGTTGGGCCAGAAACGAATGTTCAGGACGGTAGCGTGCTTCATACTGACTCGGGTATCCGGCTGACGCTGGGGCGGGGAGTGACGGTTGGGCACAAGGTGATGCTGCATGGCTGTGAAGTGGGCGACTATTCCCTGATTGGCATTAATGCTGTTGTTCTCAATGGTGCAAAGATTGGTAAGCATTGCCTGATCGGGGCGAATACTTTGATCCCGGAAGGCATGGTGGTGCCGGATGGATCAATGGTTGTTGGCTCGCCGGGGAAAGTGAAGCGAGAGCTCAATGACAACCAGAAAAAAATGCTTGAACTCAGTGCGGCCCATTATGTCCACAATGCGCAGCGTTACCTCTCCGATTTTGAGGCTGTAGACTGAGTATGGTGGCAAGAAAAGATCGTGTTCGATCACCCTGTGTCAGTATTTGTGCGCTCGACAGCGATGACATATGTATCGGGTGCCAGCGTTCCGTGGAAGAGATAACCCGTTGGAGTCAAATGTCCGATGCTGAGCGTTCTGAAGTTCTGAAGCTCGTGGCAGAGCGGGAAGAGAAAGTGGCGCTTTAGCTTTAGCGCAGTCCAATATTCGTAATAGGTGAGTATTCATGGTCAGTATTGGTACGCCATTAACCGACACCGCTTTTCGAGTCCTTTTTTGTGGCGCTGGCGAGCTCGGCAAGGAAGTCGTCATTGAGTTGCAACGGTTGGGTGTCGAGGTAATCGCTGTCGATCGCTATGCCAATGCGCCCGCAATGCAGGTGGCACACAGAAGTCATGTTGTCGATATGCTCGATTCCAAAGCGCTGCGTCAGATCATCGAGCGCGAGAGGCCGCACCTTGTAGTGCCCGAAATTGAGGCTATTGCAACGCCAGAGTTGGTCGAGCTGGAGAAAGAGGGGGTGCGAGTCATCCCGACCGCCCGCGCAGTGAATCTGACAATGAACCGGGAAGGTATTCGTCGCCTTGCTGCTGAAGAGTTGGGGTTGCCGACGTCCCCTTATCAATTTGCTGATTCTATAGAAGCCTATCGTGCAGCAGTAGCCGAAGTGGGGTTACCGCTGGTCGTTAAGCCGGTCATGAGTTCAAGTGGAAAAGGGCAAAGTACAGTAAGGCAGGAAGATGAAGTTGATGCTGCCTGGGAGTATGCGCAATCCGGTGGCCGTGCCGGTAAAGGGCGGGTCATTGTTGAGGGGTTTGTCGAATTCGATTACGAAATCACCTTGCTGACGGTGCGTCATGCAGGTGGAGTTTCATTTTGTGCTCCCATCGGCCATACACAGGAGGATGGTGATTATCGGGAGTCCTGGCAGCCTCATCCAATGACGACGCTTGCTCTGGCCAGGTCAAAGGATATTGCAGAAAAGGTCACCGGTAATTTGGGCGGCTTTGGCGTTTTTGGTGTCGAGCTTTTTGTCAAAGGGGACGACGTCTACTTTTCTGAAGTCTCTCCGCGCCCTCATGACACCGGGCTGGTGACGCTTGTGTCTCAGGATTTGTCGGAGTTTGCTTTACATGCCCGTGCAATTCTTGGTCTTCCTGTGCCCGCCATTCGCCAGCAAGGGGCTAGTGCAAGCGCGGTTATTTTGCCATCCGGTACGTCTGCAGCCCCGGTGTTTCATTATCTGGAGAAAGCGCTGGAAACGCCGGATACCTTTATTCGCCTGTTCGGTAAGCCTGAAATAGCGGGTCGCCGCCGCATGGGTGTGGCGCTGGCGCATGGTGCGGATATAGAAGAGGCAAGAGCAAAGGCGCGAGCGGTCGTAGCGGCCATTGATGTCACCTTCTGAAAACTTTTTCGCTTTTTTTAAATAACGCGTTGACACCGTCAGGGTAGTCTGTAGAATGCGCATCTCTTTCGGGGGTAACGGCCTTCAAGGCAACACCGAAAGAGTCGTTAACTGACTGATTTGAAAAGAATTAAAGAGTTTCAAATTAGTGGTTGACAAG